>VTLG01009212.1_pt1 | contig 97763 bp, 114 predicted proteins | sample 4694571 | NCBI WGS metagenome assembly VTLG01 (sample SAMN12604809, study PRJNA352737) | marine metagenome | biome: ENVO:00000447; feature: ENVO:00000209|ENVO:00000569|ENVO:01000036; material: ENVO:00002151; isolation source: viral sequences binned using virsorter ... | reverse complement strand
AATAGGAACAGCTAGTCCATCTCAAACTCTTCATGTTAAGGGTATCGGGATGATTGAAGATACCAGTTCGACTGCTTACGGAACACTTCAATTTGGAACTGATACCTCACGTTATATACGTGGTAATTCTGCTGAATTACAAGTTGGATCTACAATACAACAACTTCATTTCCAAAACACAAGTGCTGTTGGACAAATCGCCTCAAGCGCGGGAAACGGAACAGACGCAATCCAAATACTTGCTAGAACTGTCCATACTTCTGCTAACATACTAGAAGTAGTAAATGGCAATGGAGCAGACCCAATATTTATTGTTGATTATACTGGTAATGTAGGAATAGGAGTAACACCTGTATATGACCTTACCATAGGTGGTAATGCTGTTGGCAGCACAAGAGGGTTAAGAATAAACGATCCTTCAAATGCAATATTTGGTGCTCATTTTAGTTTTGCTGATACACCCAATGAAGTTCACATTGGTGGTATTACAGCTGATGTTTATAATGACGCAATAGGCATAAATAGGGAAGCCACTAGAACAATAACTATAGATAGTTCAGAACAAGTTGGTATAGGAACAAGCGAGCCAAGAAGCGATTTAAGTGTCTTTGGTAATGATACTGATAGTCCGACAGTCAGTATTCATGCTATGAACAATAATGAAACTGGCGCTGTTTTAAGATTAATAGAGGGAACTAATCATCAAGGAGCTTTTCTTCGATATGATGCGTCAGCTAACACATTTAACATTGGAGTCCACGATACTAGCGACACAACATTTGCGAATGATACAAATGTCATATCCATACTTAGATCAAATGGTAGAGTAGGTATAGGAACAACTAATCCATCATCTCCCCTAGAAGTCATTAACGATAGTAGCGATGATGGTATTATGTTAAAGGATGATGGGTTCGGTTTGGTTACTCTTATTGGATCTGATGGAACTCACAACGCGAGAACAAGATTTTACAATGGTGCTCATTCCTTAGTCGCTGAAATAAATGCAAACGCAGGAAGCCCCACTTACTTTAATGCTGGTGATGTTGGCATAGGAACAAACAGTCCTAATGCAAAATTAGAAATACTGGGCAGTGTCGCAGATGATGTTCCTATATTACGGCTCCATAATAGTAGCAATGCTAATGGGGCGACTATACAATTTAACGATGCTTCAAACTCTCTTCAAAATGGTAACATAACGTATAGACACACAGATAGTGAATCACAAGGTGGAGGAGCTTCCTTCCATTTTACTGGTGAAGCAGATACAACATTAGTTGTCGGAAATTCTTCTAGCAAAGGCAGAATTGTTGTTAGCAGTGCGTCTTCTAGTGAGGCTGATTATGGTTTCTATGATAATTTCAACATGGGAATGTCTAGCCTTGGGACTAATGAACTTGGATTTTTGACATCAGGTTTAGAGAGGGTGCGAATTGACTCCGTTGGTCGTGTTGGTATATCGAACAATGATCCACAAAACCTACTACATGTGAAAGCCGCTGATGGTGTTAGCGCGGACACCTACGTTGCATTGTTTGAAAATGATGAGGCTACTGATGGTGATAATTTTGGATTAAAAATTGAGGCAGGTAGCAATAGCTCAGATGTGGCAATGGAAGTCAACAGTGCGGCTGGGTCAAATCTCATGAGGGTGAGAGGAGATGGTAAAGTCGGCATAGGAACAGATACTCCACTCGCCAATCTCCACGTAAAATCAAACAATGCAGGATCGTTCACTTATGATACTAGTGCCGATGAGCTTATCGTGGAATCTAACGCAGACGGTGGCATAACCATCGCGACAGCAGCTGCTAATACAAGCAAGATTATTTTTGCATCTCCTAATGACGCTGACGGTGCTGCGATAACATATAATCAGGTTGCAAAATTGATGAAAGTGGGGCCTACGACAGCTGATGGTGAACTTGCTTTACTATCTGCTAATGGGGTAGAGACAATGCGTTTAGATGAAAATAATCATGTTGGTATAGGAACAACAACTCCACCTGAAAAACTTACGATTTCAGGGGGGAATATCCTCGTAACTGGTAGGGCAGCTGGGGATGATGGCCCACAAATTAAATTAGCAGGGACTTACACTACTTGGGAGATTGAAAATCAATATGTGAATGGAGTTACTAATGACATGTTCCGTATTAGGAACACTTCAACAAGTTCAGATTCTTTAGTCATAAACAGAGCTAATAATAACGTAGGAATAGGAACAACCAATCCTACAACGACATTAACAGTTAATGGGGATGTTTCAATCGTTGACGATCTAGCGGTTGATACAGATACTCTATTCGTAGATGTCTCTACAGACCGTGTTGGCATTAATGAAGACTCACTTACCTCAGCGGATCTTACTGTCAAAAACGGGGCGGGAGGATCAGCTTCAATGGGGGTTTTGGGGGGAGGTATGGGATCTATATACTTAGAGAATACAAATGTGGCGATACGGGGCCTGAGCAGCAACAGCTTGTTGCTCGACTCGACTGCGGGTATTTCATTCAGGCAATCATCGTCTGTAAAAGCTGGCGTAACTGCGGACGGCGATTTCTTTGTCGATACAGACACACTCTATGTTGATGAGGGGAATGATCGCGTTGGTGTAGGAACAAGTGCTCCATCTACTACGTTGGATGTCGCTGGCACAATTAAAAGCAATGTTTATGTCATAGGATCTCTACCATCAGCTTCTCCTGCTGGACAAAGAGCATTTGTAAGCAACTCTACTGTAGGAGTTGGCTCCACTTCAGTGGGAGTTGGTGTAACTTCTTATGCAGGTGGATCGAATACCATACCCGTCTACTCTGACGGATCTTCTTGGAGAGTAGGCTAATTAAAATTTGATTAAATACACAAGGCACCTATAATAAATAGATGCTTAACTGTATATTTTTAATCCCGATTGATCATCGTGGCATTCAAGGCAAGTGTTTCGAGCAGTATCTTAGATTACAGTCTTGGTGTGATAAGAATAATTCTACCATTTATACCTGCAATGGACTGTTCCTGAACTTCGCCCGTAACTTCTTAGCATCAGGCGGTGGTGGTTTTGCAGACACAACTCCTCCTGACGCTGAATGGTTATTTTGGATTGACTCAGATGTTCAATTTAATATTGAGCAGATAGAACATATGCTTAGTATACCGCCAGATAAAAAGTTTGTTACTGGGTGGTATAGATCAGATTACTCTGATAAAGCTATGGTCGGAGATTGGAACGAAGACTTCTTTAGGAAGAATCTCCACATGCCATTTACATCTGTTGAATGGCTCACAAAAATGGCCGAGGAAGAGCCAAATAAGTTGGTTCAGGTAGATTGGTGCGGATTTGGGTTTACGAAGGTTCACAGGTCAATCTACGAGCAAATGGACTATCCCTACTACCCGCTCAGAGATGCAAATATACCAGATTGCGATCACCCGCATAAGAAGGGAGAAAAATTTGATGTGGTTGATATGAGTTTTGAAGATGTCAGTTTTTGTAGGAATGTTTACGATAAACTACAAATAAAGCCTCTTGTTGTCCCAAAGCTGAGAGTTGGACATTTAAAATCCTTTTTTGTGTAAAAAAGTGTAGTAAATAGTAACACTAACAGATATAATTAGTCATGTCAGATAACTTAGGAGATCCAATCCCACGGGACGAACCTTTCGTAGTCCCAGCCAAGCCAGAAGAGACTTTTGATTCTGTCTGGCTTCGTAGTATTAACATCTTTGTGCCAAATACAGCAGAAGCTGATCCAAGCCAAGGTAGCATAAACATTGAAATGCTTCCTTATGATGGGGACAGTAAAAAAGTTCTCGTCACTGCTGATAATGAGGGAGTTGAGTATATCAACGTCCCTAATCGTGTGAATGAAAGGAAACCATTTTGGCAGATGATTAGTGAAGTTCCAGAAGCTGCCGCAGCTATGGACGCAATCATTGCTGCAATCCCTGCGATTAGAGAATGGGCAAATACCGCTCCACCTGAACCAGAGCCTGAACCAGATCCACAACCTGAGCCTGAGCCTGAGCCTGAGCCTGAGCCTGAGCCAGAACCTGAGCCAGAACCTGAGCCAGAACCTGAGCCAGAACCCGAGCCAGTTGAAGAAGACGATGACGAAATTTAAATCAATAGCCCCCTAGTTGGGGGCTATTTTACTTTAATTCAGCTTCCATAATAGCTAGTGCTCTTATCTGCAAATAAAGGGAGATAACATTTTGTGAAGTTATCTCTTGAGCTATTACAGTTGATGGGTAATTGTATTGTGTATCTAATCTGACTCCAGCCTCTCTCTCATCAATAGACAACATATCCGCTACAAAATCGTAGTAACCTTTCTTTTTTAATATGTTATAGTAGTAATCTATTTGATCTTTTTGTGCCTCTATCAGAACATTTATTTTCAAATTAGATTTCATTAGCATAGTCAAATGCCTAAAATATAAACCTTCTTTAAGAGTTAAGTCAGATACGACAATTAGGTTCACATTTATTTTTACACAAATAAATGTAATTAATGATCTCTACTACCCTCAAACACACAGACGAAATATAGATCTTTGTCTGTTGGATTTTGAACCTGATGAAACGCACCATCAGGAATTATAACAACATCTCCTTCTTTTACCTCAAACATATCATACCTGAGAATCATGACTCCCTCTCCTTCAACAAAGAAATAAACTTCTTCTTTGCCCTTGTGGTCATGACCTCTTGTTTCTTTGTGAGGCTTTAATCTAGTGCTGCTTAATATAAGATTATTTAAAGTATGATTGTCTCTTAAAAGATAAGTATCGTTATCTTTAATAATCTCTCCTTGGATATCTTTTATGTTAAACTTCATGGATTACCTACTACCATTAATCCAAAGTTAGCTGTAGCGTAAGATAACCAAATAATCGCCCATCCTATATCTTTTTTCATAATATAAGCAGCTCCAACTGCTGTATACATAATACCAGCAATCAAAGGAACATATTTAGTTATTAGGTCTGGGTTCATCTTGGGTCATTCCATATCTTTTGTTTTCCACCTTTTTGTAACCATCTTTTGTGTGCGTCTAGTAATATTTCTTTAGCTTTTGCTACACTGGTCCAACGTCCTACCTCTGTCTCAGAGTCTCTATCTATCTTATATATTTTAAAGAACTCCCTGAAGATTTTCAAGTGAGATGACTCAATATCTTTAATTGTTTTATATTTTTCTTCTGGTGACCAGTGAGGAACAGCAATAAGTTTATTATCAACCTTACCACCATCTGTAAACCCTAAGACACCAAGAATTCTACAAGATACTAAGACGCCTCTGTCAATCGGATCATGGTTAAAAACCAAGACATCTAAGGGGTCATCATCTAATGCTATGGTTCGTGGAATAAAACCATAGTTGATAGGATATTGCAAAGAAGATACTAAGCACCTATCTAGTTTAAATATATTTAAATCCTCATCATACTCATATTTAGTATTAGTCCCCTTGGGGATCTCAATAATACAATTTATATGATTGAATCCATCGTCGGTTATAGGGATGTCATCTACCAGATTCACCTTATCTTGCCTTGACCCCGATACTTCTTCTTGTAATTCTTGCTATTCTTATTGAAAGAAGTTTTCTTTCTAGAATTAAACCCTTTGTAGCCCTTCTTTTTACTCCCCTCATAGGAGCTTCCTGATTTGTTTTTCATGAATTATCCTGAGTAATTTAATGTTGAGTCACCATTATAATCTGTCTGGTAACTTAAATTTAATTTATCGCAGAAATAAGTCTCCTCTCCGAACATGCTTATTTCTTTTAATTTAAATTCATAACCATTATCTACCAAAACCCTAACTTTTTCAACTACAGGATCTTTAAAGTTTGGGTAAGCACAACCCAAATAATAAGAACCATTCTGTAATACAGCACAACTAGCTAATATTTCTTTTATTTGCATAAATTATTTTAAATCTCTCTTTCTTTGAAATAATTCTACAAGACCAAAATATCTATTTCTTATTTTTGAATTTAGTTTCTTTCCTAATCCCCCTAGAACAAAGGGAAATATTCCATGAAATAAGGCTATAGGGACAATAACAATATGCAATGCAGCGAAAAACCAAGCACAAATTAGGTGTTCTAAATAACTTAAGTTACTTTCTTTTAAATGTTTTGTTAAAAAATTCATCTATCAAAATTGGCTAGGTTGAGAGTAAACGGGCCAAATATAGAAAGAGGCTAGGATGTGCAAAAAAAGGCCAAATAATAGCTATTCAGCCAACGGAAAAATTTTTTCTTTCTTTTTATTTTCTTGATTTTGTTTGATTCTTTTTCTTTCTTCGATTAGCATAGCCTTTGCTAGAATCGCGTAATTTACAATGTCTTCACACGCATCGTCAACCGACTCATCTGAAACTTGCAATTGCTTATCATTAGTGAAAGAATAGATTCTTTTAATTTTATCTATTACCCTGAGCAGTAGACCTTGGACTGGGTTAATATTTAATATCGTAGATGAATTAAAATTAGCAAAAACATCTGTAGCTTTCTTGCCACCAGTATAATCACTGTTTTTTCTTTGCATTATTCCCTTGCACTTATCGCAAGTTTCATCATGTATTTTTAACAACTCCTGTATGTCCATTAGTTTTGTTTTTGATTTTGTTGTGTTCTAGCGATATGCTTATCCCAAATGTCTTGATCGTGATTGTCAAGAAGTTCTTCTAATGCTGCTCGCTGCTCGATTTTTGTAACGGCTATCCTGTATATGTCAAATGGATAACATACAATTATTCTAATCATGCAACTTATACCTGTGATTATTCCAAGAGGTATACCAATAATTATGGAAAACGTGGCTATGAATAATTTATTGAAGATGCGTGTAGATCTCTTCATCCTCTTTATTATAGCCAAAAAACACTGCGAGTCAAGCGGTATTTTTTTTCTTAAAAAGTGCTTGCACTACCATTAGAATGCTGTATTCTAACGACATGCCTAAGATCAATAGCATATTTGACGAAGCCATCGGGCAAGAGTCAGTCAAGCGGACCTTGAGCATCTACATCGATGCATACAAGAAGACTGACAGAATGCCATTTATTAATCTTACCACTGGAAAGGGAGGAGGCAAGACTTATTTTGCTCGCCTGTTTCGCGAGGCCCTTCGTCGTAGTGATGGTAGCAAACCCCCCATGCTGGAGGTCAATGGTAAGACAATCAGAAATGCTGCCAGCTTCTTTGAGCAGGTATACCCAGTCTGGGTGCAACACAAAGCATTTCTGTTTATTGATGAGGGTCACAATCTTCCCAAGGATCTGCAACAAATCTTTTTGTCTGTTCTGAACGTGGATAAAAATCCTGTTAGGACAGTGGAGCATGAGGGAGTTCCCTACAGCTTTGATTTTAATGAGCTGACCTTTTGCATGGCTACTACCGACCAGCAGAAGTTGGCAGAACCACTTAGAGATCGTCTACGTGACATTGCATTTGAGGAATATAAAAGTCAAGAACTTTACGATATATTCCACGATAATCTTGAGTATGCTGCTGATATTGACAATCAAGTAAAAGAAGATATTATTTCTTCCTTTAGGGGTAACCCAAGAGATGCTGTTGTAAAAGCGGAAGATCTTAAAACTTATATTGCAGCAAGAGATGTTAAGAAGGTAAGCAAAGAAATTTGGAAAGAGTTTTCTGATGCTATGGGGGTCAAGCGTTATGGACTAACGGCATCTGAGCTAATTATCGTCAAGGCGCTAGGCGAGCGTGGAGCTATGACACTTAACGGACTTTCATCAGTGACTGGATTCCAGAGAGCTGCCATCCAGAGAGATTATGAAAAGATGCTTGTAAAGAAACGTCTTATAAAGATTGATTCAAAAAGAGAACTTACTAAAAAAGGTTTGGATCTTGCGAGAGAAATCTTATAAAATTTAACATGAGTTATAAGCCCAAACATATTGTAATCGCGGGTATAAAGTATGATATAGTCTACAAAGAAATGAAAGAGTTTGGTGAGCTAGACTCTGACGCTAAGAAGATTGCAATCTCTAAAAAAATTAAAGGTGAAGTTCTTTTAGATACTCTTGTCCATGAAGCTTTTCACGCTATGCTTGATATTTCAGGTCTTGGTTATATCTTAGAAGATGTTCAGCCAGAGCTTGAAGAGGCCCTAGTGAGAGCATATGATCATATATTAACACCATTAGTAAAAGAACTCTACAAAGATTTCTATAAAAAATGAATTTTTATTCATAAAAATGTTGACGCAACCCAGTTTACATATATACTACAGGCAATGAGTAAGATCAAGGTAACAATAGAACGCGATGGCACTCAGCATACAGCTGAACATGATATCTACATGGAGGATTTCTCGACCATGATCGCAGTGGAGTTATTTGAGAATGTTCTCAAGTCATCAGGACTTGCAGACGATAATCACACATTAGAATACATTGGGCCAGATGAATCAGCCCTACTGGATAAAGCAGGTTACTAATATAAAAATGAGAAGGACAAGAGGAAGACCGAAAGGAGCAAAGTCATTTGTTAATGTTGATATGCAGACATTGAACGAATACTTTGGCTCAAAGCAGCACATCCCTGTCAGCAGGGTATGGCTAGAGAAAATGAACATCATGATTATTGAGCAGGAAGCTAATCAAATCAATGCTTCTGTTAAGCCGACAACAGATCCAGAACCAATTCAATTCAAAATCACAGAGTAATGATAGAAGATAGATGGATTAACTTTGTTCTCCTAAATGGCTGGAGAATCAAAGCAGAAGTCGATGAAGAGACTGGAGACTTGACAGTCCTTGTTAGTAATGAGAATGGTAGGTCGCACTGGGGTCAAATCCTGAGCAAAACAGAGGGCGACGAACTAAAGCAAACATTTCTTTTAAAGAATGAAAAAAGTAATTAGATACGAAGTATTCGATAAGAAGCATCGCTGGATGGGTGGTTATTCAACTGAGCTTGCCAACGCTCCCTTGAATCACCCAACCTCTGCTAAAGATATGGCTATCATGAATGCAGATCAATCTCTTGGTAGCGTATATGAAGTATACAGTGATGGTCAGACTGTTGAAGTTTATTCTTTCACAGGTAGTTTAAACATTAATTAATATCATGGATTTAAGAAAAGATCTTTATGACCTGTTACATAAACAGGCTGATGCAGATAGGCAAAAAGGTATTCTTTCGTTGAAGCTTTTATCAGAGCTTCCTGTTGGGATAGGAGATCACTCTACAGAGGACTTTTATAACAATGCAAATGAAGCTTTGAAAATGATCGCTTCTGCTGATGAAAGAATAGAAACCCTTGGTAAGTTGATGGACTCTGGGGAGGTTTTCAAATGAGTGGTTGGGGTGCAGGTTCAATACCAAGACAGGAGACTCTCAAAAAGAAATATGAGGTGGGGGTCAGAGTTATAAATAGATTTTTAATCGAGGCTTCTTCTGAAGAAGAGGCTGCCAAAAAAGTGAAAGAGATGTTGCATACCAGTGTCCTCAGTGTAGACTACGTTCACGTTATTCCTAATGAAAGCATTAAAAAGCAGTAAAGGGGCAAGAAAGGGTGGCAGACCGAAGAAACCAAAGTCTGGTATTGTTAATGTCGCGCCCTATATGAGATTCATGAGGAGAGTCTGTGGTTACAAACTTGTTTATGATCAGTTAGATAATCTGGAGTATGACATATTTAATAACAGTCAATGTGATCAGCAAGAAGTGCAGAAGAGAATATTGCAGATTAAAAAAGACATTAAGAATCTGACATGAGCAAGTTAGCAGTAAATCCGACAGACATCACCCACTTCGACAGGGATACTAATCAACTAGAATCTTTTTGGTTATTCTGTATGTTTGTGGCAGGTAAGAATAGTGACTATGCCTCCCGTTGCCTGAGTCAATTGATTCACGGTATGTCAAAGAGAGGTTATCATAGCATTTTTGATTACTTTAGAGACTTGGGGAGAGATGGAATCCAGAATGCACTGGTTGCAAGTAAGGTTGGTCAGTATGGTAGACTAACGAAAGGTATTATACAGTCTCTTGATCTTGATTTTGAGACTTGCAGTTTGGATGATCTGCTTGCCATACATGGTGTGGGCAACAAGACAGCACGTTTCTTTTTGCTTCATACCAGAGGAGGTGACTTCGCAGTCTTGGACACTCACATTCTCGCATGGTTGAGGGAAAATGGAGTAGAAGATGCGCCCAAGAACACCCCAACCAACACTCAGAAATACAAAGAACTAGAAAAGAAGTTTAGGTATTTGTCCAGAGTAAAGTTTCCCTACCTCTCAGACGCACAAATTGATTTGTTGATTTGGTCTGACCAGAGTGGCAGAATCTCAGGAGAGGAAGTTTTCGATATGCAGTTTCCTTTCGAGTCCAGAGATGGAGTAGACGATTAAAATTAATTTAAATTACAAACATGAACGAATATTATATTCAATTATGTAAGAGAACCAATGACCCCAAGCTACAGTGGCTTGAGGACAAGTTCAAGAGTGAGGGTATTAGAACCAAGAGAGAGGGTTATAGTTCTCACGCTCCTATCCTGTTAGTCCACCGTGATGATGAAGATTCTGCATTGAAGATTCTCTCACCAATAGATGATATACCTGATGATGATCCTCAGTGGAGTTAATTTGCCAGTAAAAGAATCATGAATATATTTGTAGTAGATCAAGACCCCAAAATCTCTGCTCAACAATTATGCGATAAGCACGTAGTTAAGATGATCCTAGAATCAGCACAAATGCTTTGTGCAGTCTATGACAACGGAACCGCACCATACAAAAGAGCTTTTTACAATCACCCATGCACCATCTGGGCTAGAGAATCAAAAGAAAACTATGAGTGGTTACTAGATCATGCTCACACTATGTGTCAGGAATATACTAGGCGCTATGGTAAGGTGCATAAGTCACTAGATACGATACATTGGTGTTCCTGTAACTATAATAAATTAAATCTACCAAGTAAAGGTCTTACACCATTTGCTCAGGCTATGCCAGATGAGTATAAAAATAAATGTGCTGTTACAGCATATCGTGCCTACTATAACGGTGAGAAGTCTTACTTTGCTAAGTGGACTAAAAGAGATACCCCAGAATGGTTCAGAGTAAGCTGGATTTAAATTAATAAAAAATGAAAAGAATAGTGCTGATCAAAAATATTATGTTAGGAGTATTGCTTGGGACAATGATTACCCTTGTTTGCTCTGTTGTGCGATTAAAATTAGAGTTAGAGGAAGCAGAGAGACTATTAGATGATCCTTCTATTAGGTTTCCTAATCAAGAGCGACCTGCGAGAGAGTATGAAAGAGCTGATCAACCACTCTATGATCTACTTAAAGAAAAGAAAAAACTTAATAACATGCCTATGGTGCCTGATGTAGATTACAAACTAGAACAAATGTTAAATTTAGCAGCCGAAGAACCCAGTCTATTTAGTGACGAAGAAATAGTTTATTTATTAATACAATGAAAGTAACAATAATTGTTTTGCTGTTTTGCTGTGCAATCATCAGCGGAGTAGCATACCTAGAGAAAGAAAACGTGCAAGTGGAAGAGATAAAAGTATCTTTTCCAAGAGATGAACAGAGAGTTAAGGAGATACCAGTAAGGGTCACTCTAACTAAATTCCAGTTAAAAAAGATGCTGTCTATTCTAGAGAATGATAATCAGCTTATGCTTTTAAATGGTGAAGTCTCACCAGCTTTAGATCAGGATGTATATACATTCAAGGCTATGGCTAAAGGATCAACAGGAGAGTATCAGATATCATCTACTCAGCTGTCTAAAAATAGTAAATATGGAAAAGAATAAAATAGATTTATCAGAGGCGAAAGAGATACAAGGATACCCTGATTATTTTATCTTTCCAGATAATAGGGGTGTTTGGAGTAATAAATCAAACAAGTTTTTAGCGTCTAAACCCACTAAGGGGTCCGATTATAAACATGTTCACTTATTTAACGAGGGGCAAGCAAAACGTATAGCAATTCATGTTTTGGTGGCTCAAGAATTTATCGGTCCTAGACCCGATCCACATCCTACCAAGGGCAAATATGATGTTGAACATTGCGATGAGAACCGATTCAATAATCATGTAAACAACCTATCTTATGCTACTAAAGATGAAAATAATCGTCGCAAAGGACCGAAAACTGGGAGGTTTAAAGGAGTTAGTAAGAATGATTCAAGATACAAAAAGAAGATTTGGAGAGCAAGATTACAGTTTGGAAGAGATGGAAGAGAGGAAGATCTACTACGGGTTGTAGGTAATAAATCTGGTCATATAGGTAGTTACGAAACAGAAATTGAAGCAGCAAAAGCTTATGACAAGAAAGCTTATGAGTTAGATCCAAAGTTCGCTTACCTAAACTTTCCGCAAGATTATAAATAATTCGGGTGCATAGTCCAATAGGTAGAGATAACGGATTTAAAATCCGTCCAGTGTGGGTTCGAATCCCACTGCACCTACCACTTAATTCTAGTAGTTTATAATAAAATACATTTAAATTAATATAAACTATTAAATAATAATAAAATAGAATTAAAAAGAATAGAGTATACTATAGAGCTATATAAGAATACATAGGGTAATATATATAAGCAAATATAATAAAACAAGGGTTTTCTGTAGTTTCTCAGTGAAAGTGCCAAATATTTAGGATAGTCTCCTTCGCCCTAAATAAATAAATATATTCTTGCGATACGAGAGAGAGACTCAATTTAACCTAATTCGACCAAATAAAAGCGTCTTTTGCGCGATTTAAGCAGACTATTATTAATTAATTTAAATTAAAGTGCCCAGTTTATGGCAGATCGGCTTAATAAGTATATGTCTATATAGTATACATATATATAAAACGTGTCGAAGAATAACAAAATAATCGACAAATAAGTAACCTCAGTTTACGGCGGGTGGCCTTAATAAACACATGACATGAATAAACTTCATACTTAAATTTTGTGTTTACTGTGTAAAAACCAAGGGCACAGAGATCGATGCATGATGTTACCAAAAGACCAAATAAATTTTTGCGGCGTAAACAGGTCGGCAGGTGTCTAGTATACTTAGAGGAATACGAATACGACGATCAAAAGAGATATTATATAGAGGCTAATGGTCCAGACTTTAGGATCTGGAAGCGGGTAAAGGAAGATTACCATAGAGCTTTTGAAATATATATAATATATAGATTTTGGGTTTGGTGGATAGAGGCTTGTTGTAACTGGTTGCCAGCCACAAGATTTATTACGTGGGTAATGTTTAAGATAATTTAAGTGATTTTATCCTTGACTACCACCGTAGGTGGTAGTAGTGTGTAGCGGTAATGAGTGTTCAAGAACAAACTTCATACCCTCTGCCCGTGGTTCATATGAATGGCACAGGCAAAAAAATGTTACTGCATGGCTATACAGATATACTCAATGCAATACATGTCTTACAAGACACAATTAAACAATGTGAGTTTCATGCTAGAGACTACTACCCTCTGGATTTTGATTTCTCAAAAGGCGACCACGATGGTGGTCACTATCAGGCCGCATGGAACGAGAGATACAAGCACAATAAAGCAATAAATGATTTCGGTGATTATATTGAGGAGCATATAGCCCACCTAATAGAACAATAAATGTCTGCTTTCCAGTGGTGGCTAATATTCCTTATAGTAATAACCGTTATATTAACAATATAGTCTAGGTTACAGGATAAACACTTAATAAGCAAATAAACAATTAACCCAAGCCGCACATCGTGCGGCTTTTTTTTAGACTTCCAACTACAAGTCATAACTCACTGATACTTAAGGAGTTACGAGTTTGGAGGGGGCGGCCCCTCGTAACCCATTGGTTACGAGGGACTTACGAGCGGTGTTTCATGTCGGAGTAAAACAAGTCAAAACCCCTGTTGCGGGATCTCCCCGCACACCATGCCGCTCGATTTGCCCTTAAAACTTCACGCCTCTTATCTTGCAGTATTCAACCCAAGAGTCACGCTCGGACAGCTCCGCTTTCGGTGGTTTGGGTTTGCTCTTACGCTCACTAGCCCAGTATCTAGTTTTTGTATCTGCTGCCGCCCTAACCTCGAAAGCGATTTCCTTGTATCCCATGTCACAGAGGATTTCAATCGACTTAAACAAGTGGGCTTGCACCGCACAACGCGCACGATGCTCCTCGTTCTCTGCTTCCGTGCAAGGAATCATCTTCCTGCCAGAACGAGAAGGCTTGAAGAATTTTGTTTTGCTTCGACTCATTTCTATTTTTGTTTTTTTTGTTTTATTTGTTCTGCCCAGCTTAGTGATGTCGGCATTCCTTTTCTTCTAAAGTATTCGTCGCAAGCATTACCTACGACCGTGGATAGGCCCCGCATGTATTTCGTATGTCTTTCCTGTATGGATTCCTGCCCTTTGAATTTTGTGGCGTAAGCTCCTCTCTCCTTGTGTTTGTCTCCCGTTCCAGCGGGTCGGCCTCTCTTTTTTTTCTCCATTATGGCAACCTATCAAAAGTATTATTGTTGTTAGTAAAACTAGAATTACAATCCATAGTTCTCCTCCATTCATGAAAAGGTAAAGGGTCGCGTAGCGACCGCATCTGACAGCGTTTTATAGATTTGGTTAATGCCTTTTTCTGAGGTGTCTAGCATTTTTCCTACTTCAATCATCTTCTTACCTATATCCATTGAAGCTGTTAGGCTGGGGCTAGCCTTGGAAAGCTCTTCGGTATACTCCGCTAGAAGCGATGCCATAAGACTCTCAAAGCTGACTATTTGTTTTTCTGTGTTATTAATCATTTAACTCTCCAACAGTGTATGAAAAGAACAAGTGTGGTGGCAATCAAAAAAGTCACTTCTAGCATGGCTCTACTACGAATCCTGTTTCATCTTTCTTTCCTAGTCCCTTGGCGACCAGCCCGACTATTACACCTTGCTCATCTTGGAAGCGCAAGTCTGTCGTGTCTCCGTTGATCACTTTGATCCCTTTCCATTCACTGGGAAGGTGTCCTCTAAAAACGACCGCAACATTGCCACCCGCGCTGCAAAACTCTTTAACTTCTGAGTCCTTGGTATCCTCGGATCGAGAGAAGGTGAGGTGGTAGTTTTCTGGCAGCTTTCCTTGGAGGAACCTACGCATTCTTGTTTTGCTTTTCGTGTAGTCATAGAATTGATGGTTCTTGAAAGCAGGGATGATATACCTCTCCCAAGCAATGTCACTTGTCAGGTTTAACCTAAAGCAAGAGTTTAGTTCTTTTCTCGTCGCGCTTTTGATCGAGCTTTTGATTTCTTTGAATAGCTGCCGTAAGAATCCCTCCCTATCATTAAAAAAGAACTGTGTTTTTCTGATTCGGGCTTCTTGGACGTTTCGCATGGCTCCACGACCAGCAGTATTAAGACAAGCAGCAGCGCAACCAGCAGAAGCATTAGGGCAAACATTGTTTCCAGATATGTTGAATGGTGATAAGTGAAGGCCGTAGGTTTTCCAACCGAACGATTCTCCTTTTACTGTTTTATGATTTCCTCCGTTAAGTAGTTTCATTACTTACTGCCGAAAGTCTGTCTGGCTTCGTGCTCGTTGGCAACCTTTTTTATTATCGCAGATCCACTATTGATGGTGATAACATCAACACCCACGACTGGTGTCGAGGCTATCTCGATATCCCAAAGGACCAAGCCATCAAGACTCTTATATTGTTTTGCATAGAGTTTGGCTCTATCAGTAGTATGTATGGGCTGGCCCGACTTGTTTTGAACTAGAACAGTGGAAAGCCATTCGCTGTCCTGTTCTTCCCCTTTATAGAGGTAATAGTTTATTGTGAATGATTTGGTTGTGATATCTCCTAGCATGTCGCGACAATATCATAAGACTATCTCTGGTCAAATTTTTTATTATTAAAAATTCATTCATAACCTATTGATTCTTAATGGGTTACGAGGCGGCGGGGGCCGCGCCCTCATAACCCCTTGATGCTCAAGGAGTTATGACTTGCGAATTTAAATGATTAAAAAACCCCGCCCCCCAAAAGCATAAAAAGGGACGGGGCTTTGCGTTACCACACACAAACTAGCTCGGCATGGCGACTTGCTCGGCTTCCACAATCTGGACCTGCTCGGCCTCGACAATCGTGGGAGTGTGTCCCGCGAGTTTATCGAAGACCGATTGCGCGGTCATCGTGCGTTGAGGGAGCTTGGACAAGTCCCCGCCCTTGAGGTGCTCGGTGACCCCGTTATAAAGAGTCCAGAGGGTGCCGCCCTTAAACTCCTCATGGCGAGGGTTGCGGAACTCCTGCACCGCCTTGTAAACAGAGCGAGCAGGGAAGGCACCCATCTCGGCAAGGTCGATCACCAAGTCGGATGCGCGTTCCTTTGAAAGCTCGGTTTCTTTGTAAGACTCGATCCGCTTACCCATGTCGGTCCAGTGGGAAACGACACGGCTGACAGCAGAAGAAAGCACTCTATTGAGATCCCGAAGGATATTGACAGTGTGGCGGCGAGCGAGCTTCACATCAGAAGAGAAGCAAAGATTTTCGCAGACCATCATCTGGTTCCCGATGCACACGGAAGCCGCAAAAGACTTGTCGTGTGCGTTGCGAAGGCCCAGCACAAGTGAGCGATCATCACCGTCGATGCCCTCTCCCCTCAGAGAGAAACCACCGAAGTAGCGAAGACCACCACGCGCAATGGCATGTTCTTCTTCTACGATCTCCAAACCAGCCTTGTCAATGACGGTGCGAGTGCGATCCGCGAGGAGCGCGTGAGGAATTGGAGTGTGAGTATCCGTTGCAGACGGGGTGCTAACCTCCGCGAGCTGCTCGGTATTAACTTTGTTCTTTGCTAGTATCAGCATGGGAGGAGAGTATCACATGAGAGATTTGATGCAACCCTATTTTGCCTTTTTCTTTCTTTTTTTTTCAGTCGTAAGTCGTTGATTATCAACGAGTTACGAGGGCGGGGCGGGGCGCGGATCGTAACCTCTTGAGACTTAGTGAGTTATGGGAGTGGCGGGATTTGAACCCGCAACCTAACGATTATGAGTCGTGTGCTCTAACCATTGAGCTACACTCCCGCAAGAAACAACCCCGCCCCCCAACATGAGCAAAAGTAGGGGACGGGGCAGCTATTACCATGCAGAAAGAATCCCTTCTTCAGTCTCGTCTCCCCCCAAGACTCCTTGGCCTTCTTTGTCTCAAGTTACCCCCCGCCATTTCTGGTGGGATGACCAAGATTCCCGAAGGTTGCGAATCAAGGCTTGCTAGGATCATAAACTCGACTGAAGAAAGAAAGATTAGAAAGTGGCTTCCCCTCCCCCGCTGTCTAGAAGAGCGGGGGAAGGGCGCAGAGTTGCCTCTGCTAACGGTTTAGTCGATCACCGCTAAGAACCTCTCTGTGTTTTACAACCCCTAACCATCAGAGAGAACAGCAGGGGAGGTTTCTAGAAATTAATTGTCGTTCATAACAGGAAGCGAAAACTTTTCGTTTAAGTGGTTAGCGTTCTTGCGAAGATACTTGATGTTTCCGACAAAGTTGTCGAGATTATCATCTGCCACATCCACCAGTTTAGCGGAGAGTTCCTGATGGACTAGGCCAAGGCCATAGCTTACAAGGGCGGCTTGATCGGAGTTTCTCACTTCGATCCTAACGGTTTCTGTTTTGGTTTTAGATGCCATAGTTTTGTTTGGTAAAATTATACAACAAGGTCGATGCCTTGCACAAGGAGATTCCGATGCTTTATATTGCCACCATCGTCCAAGTCTTGGACCTGAACGGTTACATACTCATTGCCCGTGGTTTTGGAAACGGTAATGTCCTCAACCGCTTTGATCTTGAAGACTCGGGATTTGCCAGACACAACAGAAGATTTTTCTTTGTTAGTGTAGGAAACGGTCTTGCCAGTAAGCTCAGAGGCAAGGTGAACTGGATTGCTTGGTAACTGCTGGTTAGCATCCACGATTACGTTGGTAAGGTTGGTTGGTTGCATGGGTGTGATTTTAGCAGGTTTTGTAGTGAGCGCAAGAGGTTTTCTGCTGAATCTGAACATTTTTTTTATCATAGGTTGCAGGATATATGGTCTAATAGCAAATAGCTAACTTGCAAATAGACTATCACAAGATGCCCGATCCGCAAGCCTTTTTTATTATTTTTTATTCATTCGTAACCCCTTGAGTATCAAAGGGTTACGAGGGGGCGGCGGGGCGCGGCTCGTAACCCCTTGAGCGTCAACGACTTAGAAGGGTATATCGTCGCGCTCGTCATCGTCAGTCGAGTGCTGAGTCGGGTGCTCCTCCGCGTGGACCTGAGCGAGCAGCTCCTGCACTTCCTCGGGTGAGGGGTTGAACTGCCCTGCGCGGGGGCCGTCCTCAAGTGAGTCGATTAGTTCTTCGGGGCGCAAGGTGATGAAGTCATGAAGATCTGTCATGTGGGGAAAGTAACACACTCAGCTAACCGTGCAAGCGTTTTCTTTCTTTTTTTTTCACATGCACAACTCATTGAGTATCAAGGAGTTATGAGGGCGGGGTGGCCCGCGCCTCGTAACCCACTAAGTATCAGTGAGTTAGCAGAACTTTTTCAGAGCATGTTTCTGACATAGCTCATTAAGGAGGCTCCTAATTTCTTTCTGCTTTTCCCCTGTAAAGAGCCACTGGGGAAGTGCGCGAGACCACGTATTATCGGACTGCAAAGTATGAACAGTAAAAGAACAAGTGCGCTTGTCATTTGAAGTTATAGTTAAGTTTAAGAGGAGGGGGAATTCGTCGGTTGGGCCGAACCTGATTACCTGCTTTGTTATACAATTGTATTGGTTTTCCATCTTTTGTCAAAGTGATGTTGAGGATTTTTACAACTCTTCTACCTTGTGTTCACTTATTGTTTGGATTGTGTGGTCGTATGTTGTAGCACCAACATAGTCGCCATCCCCATCACGCGCACGTTTTATTGCATCTTCTCTGCTATTAGCATAGACATGCACTTCCTGCCAGTGAACTTCTTTTAAGTATACTTTGAATGATTCCATCACCACCAACTGTTATACTCAACCTCGTAACCCTCGGCAAGTGCTTTCCTAGCTCTCCTGATAAACTCAAGAGTCTGGGCTTTCTGGTCTTCATCGCCCACACTGTCACGACCGAAAAAGAAACCTGTGGTCTGAGGCAAGTTGAAGGTCATTACATCCTGCTCCAGTTTATCCAAGTCTCTCTCTTCTAACCTAACAGCGACACCATTGAAGTCATCACTGCTCATCTCATACCCTTGGGGAGTTCGCCTATCTTCCCCTTCCCGTGTCCCCGAAGGTCTCGATCTGGAATTGTGCAGATTCTCCATCCAACCGTGCAAGGCGTTGTGCTTGCGCCAGTAAAAGAACTCTGTAGTTCTGACGGTTGAAGTCTTGGTGGTGGGCGCATACTTGCGCTTTACTTTATGTGCGTATTGGTCGAGTCCCATATTACTTTTTTGTTAGTGGTTTTACTGATACATTAGAGATGTCATCCCCAGTGAAGCGGACGATAAACTCAAGAGGTTGCTCAGAGATCAGATCCTTGGCAACGATTTCCCCGTCCTTGATGGACAGGCTAAAGCCACCATCTACGGCAGCGCATTCGAGATTCGAGAGAATCTGGTCTATTCTATTGATCATTGTTTAATGCTGTTTGGATATTCTTGATGGAGTCTTTTAGGTCCGACTTAGCAGACTCATCCTTGCAGAACATGGTAACAACACTTAGCTGACCTTGCACTCCTGATATATCCATCCGAAGGGCATTGTGCTTGTTGCGCTCAACCTCAAGTTCAGCTTCTGCTTTCATTAGTTTGGCTAGTGCCTCATCAACTGTCATGCTCGCATTATAGTAGGAATCGCAGACTACGCAACATTTTTTTCATTAAAAAATCATTTTTTAATCAACATTGCAGGTTAGAACAACAAATACCAAATAGCCAAATATTTGACTTGACAGCCTATAGTAAAAGATGCGGTTTTACATCTTAAGTCATAACCCTTTGAGTATCAACGAGTTACGAGGCGGCGGGGGGCCGCGCCTCATAACCCCTTGAGGCTTAGTGAGTTAGGAGGCCATGATCTCGAATTCCCAATCGGGATACGCCTCGACCGCCTCCTCGCGGGAAGCGAAAGCCATCGGGTGACCGTAAGGGGCATCACGGCGGTCCTCGCCACACCACACAAGGCAGTAGCCAGCGTGAACGCGACTAGGGCGCATCACCAAGAAAAACGGACGGGTGCGAGGGGTGGTATCAGTTACTGTCATGTGGGTATAGTAGCACAGCTGCGCCTAACCGCAAGCCCTAAATGCGTTTTTTATTTCTTTTTTTTACCCTCGTAACTGACTGAGCGTCAACGAGTTACGAGTTTGCGGGGGCCGCGCCCTCGTAAGTCCTTGAGTATCAACGAGTTACGACTTGTGATCTTGAGGCAACGGGTTAGCCCCGCCCCCCAAGCGGGGAACGGGGCCTCCCATGACAGCGACACCCTACAGACGGATGTCAAGATTTTTTTTACCTAGCCACGCACTTTTTTTTTGCTGGTAGGGATCGGCGCTAGATCAGAGCGCCAGTGAAAAAAGGCAGCGATGGGGGCGCAGAGGAGCGACCCAAGAAGCGCGAACGCTGTCAGCCAGAGAACTAGGCCCTCTTGTTTCATGTAGTCGCCTACGTATTGTGTCTTGATGTAGGTGATTGCTGCCTCCGAGCCACCTGCCCACCACACTAGCGCGAGTATGATGAGGGCAAGGGATTGCATGAACAGAATGGAGATGATGGTGAACTGTTTGAGGTAGTGAAGTGTAAGTTTCATTTGATTATTTGTTGGTGATTACAGGGTATGTCTCAAGGGCTTCTTCGCGGGAGGTGAAGCCGAAGACCATTCCAGCTACGTGGTGCTCCGCGAAGTCAACGGCTAGTGTCTTGTTGCTAGTCCCGCCCACGACGAAGCGAGTCATCGTGTCATTGCGGCGAGACGCAGTGATCACGTAGTAGTTGTCGGTCGGGCGGGTCATTATATCGTCTGCTGTCATGTCGGTATTATAGTTGATTCTGTTGTGGGCGCAAGCCCTAATCGCTTTTTTTTTCTGTTTTTTTACCCCGTGGTCAGCGGGTTCCAGTCAAAGCGACCGTTGGCGATCTCAAGGGAAGGGCCATACTGTGATTCGTAGGCGGCTCGCTCACTAGGGAAAGTGATCATCGTCTTCCACGCTCCCTTACGGAAGGCGAGTGGGTTACGCATGATGCGCTCGGACTTGCGGAGGTTGTGGCTACCGCCAAACACAACGGGATTTCCGATCTCACCTGTGAGGATTACATAGTAGGGGCGCTGGCCTTTCTTAACTGTCATGCGTGTAGTATATCACAGATTACGGTGGGCGCAAGCCCTAATCGCATAAAAAGTGATTTTTTTTTGCAGGGCAGGCAGGGTAGGGTTTTTTTAGAATATTGACTTTTTGACTTGACGCGCACAGCGCGGGGGGGTGGTGAATTCTATAAACAAGTAGGCACTCATTTAGTTATTCGTGTAAAAAAGAACATATATGTCATATAAATATAAAAACTCTTTTTTGTTGGGTCATATAGAACTTACAGAAAAACAGAGTCAATTCCATAAGATAATGAGGAACCCCGATACGAGGGTAGTATTTATTAGTGGACCAGCTGGGACGGCCAAGACATTTTTGTCAGTGTATACAGCAATATATAAACACAATCAAGACACTCTGCTTAAGATTCTGTATTTGAGGAGTTTAGTTGAGAGTGCGGAGAAGGGGATGGGTTTTCTGAAAGGCAGCATGGATGATAAATTTAATCCTTATATTGGTCCGTTGGAAGATAAGTTGAGTGAACTTTTAAGTAGCCATGAGAGACATCAATTAGACCAGCGGGATGCGGTAGATGCGGCCCCGATTAACTTTCTAAGGGGTGCGACTTGGAAAGACAAGGTTGTTATAGTTGATGAGGCACAAAATATGACAGTAAGAGAACTAACAACAGTATTAACGCGAATCAGCACGAATACTACGTTGTTTGTATGCGGGGATACAATGCAGAGTGATATATACTCTACTGGGTTTAGTAAATTCTGCAAGGTGTTCGATGATGAGGAAAGCCGTTCATATGGCATTCATCATCTTAAGTTTACTAAAGATGACGTTATGAGAGATAAGATCATAAGTTACTTAGTAGATAAAATTGAAAAAAGCGATATAAATTAATAAAATTAGCCATGAACAAACTTTTTTGTGTATCATGTGGATTTAAAATCTTGTATGAGGTGACGAAGCCAAAATTTTGCCCAAGTTGTGGGCAAAGTGTGGCTTCCATATCTACCTCTTCTCAAAAACAAGAGCCTGAAGAGGAAAGTGAATTGAGTATAGACTTAAATAAGTTGAAGAGGGGGATTGTGGCAGAAGTGTCCAACCAGAAAACTAATTTAGGACAACTTTGGAGTTCCGTTACTTCTTCAGAGGCAAATATGCCTAGAGATGATTATAAGCGGCCAGCATCTAAAGATCCAGATGGTCAAGCTCTGTTAGACAAAACTATTCAGGATTGTGCTTCATCTCGTATGAGAGATATTGATGAGTCATAATTTTGACAGTCAACGTGATGATCTAGAAGAACTTCTAAAAAAATATAGACCTAAGTGGCAATTAAGTGCCTTGGCGTGGATGGACTATGATGATGTCTGTCAAATAATACGCTTACATATATTTAAGAAGTGGCATCTTTGGGATCAGTCTCGACCATTTAAGCCTTGGGCTTCGATGATTATATCAAATCAGATAAAGAATCTGATTCGTAATAATTATTCTAGTTTTGCCAAGCCTTGTTTGAGATGTCCTCATAATATGGGGGCGACATTTTGTGATTATACAAAAAGTGAAGAACAAGATGAAACTTGTGAAGAATTTGCCAAGTGGAAGAAGAAAAAAGAAAAAGCTTACAATTTAAAGTTACCACTTGCTTTAGAGGAGGGAGTATCGACGGGAACTGCGACAATAAAGGATTTTGTAGATTATAAGGGTTCTTCAATGAAGTTACATAATCTGGTGATGAATCAGTTAAACGAGAAGCACAAGAAGATATATTTTATGTTATACATCGAAAACATTGATGAAAATGATATTGCAAAGAAATTTGGGTTTAAACCTGACTCTTCCAAGAGAAAAAAACCGAGATACAAACAAATGGCAAATTTAAAAAAGAAATTTTATACAATTGCCCTTAAGATAATTAGGGATAACGATATATTATGAGTGATTTTGAGTTAACAGAGGATCAAAAGCAAGAAATTGCCGATGAGTTCGATAAAAATCCAGATTTGAAGCACATTACGCAAACTGTGTTTAAAAATTCGTCGTTAGACGGCAGATCTAAAGAAGGAAGAGCTGTTAGAGCATTTTTAATTAAAAATAATTTAGATTTTACTACTACTTTAGCGACAAGAGTCGAAGAAATTGATCTAACACCCGAGCAGAAACAATTTTTGATGGGCAACAACGTAGAGCGTGGCATGAACGCTCTAGAGATTACGAGGCTAACATTTAAAGACAGAGATATACAACCCCTTACTCAACAGCATAGGACCGTAATGGAGTTCCTACGTCGATACAGACCCGAGATAGTTGATGACAATGAAATGATAACCAACGACAAGTGGTCGCCTCCCAAATCGCTTTCTAGAGCCATTAAGAAGGTAAATGACTGGGCTGGTCAAACCTTTGATGAAATAACAATTCAGACAAAACAAAAAAAGATGTGTGAGAAGTTGCTCTTCTACCTGAAGAGTCCGAGGTTCGTGCATTTTATAAATCAATACTCAATTATAGCTGACAGAGACTTATTTGAGAGTGAGTTTGTTAGAACAATCTGGGACAAGCCTGATTTGACTAATGATGAGTTAAATTTGTATATTACTGTCTGCACAAACTATGTCAGACAGAAACATATTCAACAAAGAATAGACAGGCTCAACACAATGCTCAACGATACTGATAATGAGCGTGATATGACATTGCGTCTTACTGAGCTTATAAAGGTCACCAGTGAGGAGTTGAACCAATGTGAGAAGAGAATCGAATCTTTGACTAAAGACCTCAACGGGAGCCGTCAGGCTCGTTTAAAGGCAAGAGGGGAGCAGAACGGAAGCATTGCTGCGCTAGTTGAAGCATTCCAAGAAAAGGAAGAGCGTGATCGCATGATAATGATGGCAGAGATGCAGAACAAGCTCATTGAGGAAGAAGCTGACCGTCTTGAGTCTATGGACGAATACAAAGCTCGTATTTTGGGAATATCTAAAAAGGAAGTGCTGTAATGGAGTTTACTTGTTTAGAATGTGGTAAACAGTTTGATAACAAGCGTAGTTTCCACGCTCACCTAAAAGCACACGCGCTTACCATAGGTGATTACTATGTTAAACATTATAACAAGAAGGATTTATATACTGGTGAAAAACTTGCTTTCAAATCTTATGATAAGTATTTTAGGGATGATTTTAATAATCTTCGTAATTTTAAGCTCTGGATTGACGAGTCTCCAAGAGAGGATGTCAAAACATACATACAAGCAAAAGCGCAAGAAAAGTTTGAGCTAAAAGAAATAAAGGTATCGCCCCCTAACCTTTATTATGATTTGTGCAATATGGCAAACATAACCGACTACAAGAAGGTTTGGGGTTCTTATGCTAGTTTCTTGGATGACATTGGAGTAGAGAATTACTTTAAGTCGAATCTACCAAAAGATTTCTGGAAGTATGATTATTCTACCATTCCTCTGTTTACAGACACCAGAGAGAAGGCTCCTCTGAAGTTTAAGGACTCTGTTACCAATAAATTAGACTTTGGCGATTATACAGCCAGAGGTGACCTATATACAAAAACATTTGTTGACCGCAAGTCACAGGATGACTTCAGGCAAACCTTTGGTAAGGACATTGAGAGGTTTAGGAGAGAGATGGACCGTTGTGTTCAATTTGGGTCATATATGTTTGTTGTAGTAGAGACAACTATAGACAAACTAGAAACAGACAATAAGACTTCCAAGTTTAAGTCTAATCTTAGTTATCTATGGCACAACATAAGAACTTTAATTATAGATTACCCCAAAAACATACAAATCATATTTGCACACAACAGATCGGGTGCGAAGAAGATTATACCGCGAATCTTATATCATGGCGATAAGCTATGGGATGTTGATTTACAATTTTTTATAAACGATAGAATAAATGTCTTGGACAAAAGGAAAACAAGGATATCGTCTTGAGCATTCTTCTCAAGAGCTTAACGATTTTCTGAAAGAGATTGATGGCGCTATCAAAGAAGAAGAAGCGAAGTATTTGCTATACAAATTCTTACGCAACAACATCGCATTTACTTCTGAGCTATTCTTAGGAGTTAAGCTATTCCCTTTTCAAGCGATGGCTATCAAGGGTATGATGGTATCAGACTATTCCATGTTCGTTTTCTCGCGTGGTATGTCTAAGACGTTCTCTACCGCGATCTATGTCCTACTAGAGTGTCTACTCAATCCTAATTCAAATATAGGTGTTATTGCAGGTAGCTTTAGGCAATCAAAGCAAATCTTCCAAAAGATGGAGGATATTGTTAGTAAGCCCGAAGCCAGCCTAATTAAAGAGTGTGGATTTAAAATACAGAAGGGAACTGACCAATGGACATTAACTTTAGGCAAAGCTAGAGCGATAGCTCTGCCGTTAGCTAACGGTGAGAGGTTGCGTGGATTTCGATTTAACAGAATTGTCTTGGATGAGTTTTTGACAATCCCTGAAAAGATTTTCAATGAAGTTATCATACCTTTCCTTGGTGTGGTAGAGAATCCTATCGAAAGGGAAGAGTTGTATAATTTAGAATCCAAATTAATCGACAAAGGCGAGATGACAGAAGATGATCGGTATATTTGGCCTAACAACAAATTAATTATTCTTTCATCTCCATCATTTAAGTTTGAGTATATGTATAAGCTATATAAAAAATATGAGGACTTAATTAATGGATTATCTGTAAAAGAGGGCGAGGAGGAGGACTCATTTAAAGATGATGCTTATAGACTAATAATGCAACTTAGTTATGACTGCGCCCCACCAAGACTATATGATCAAAACCTGCTTAAACAGGCGAAGGCTACAATGAGCGAGATGCAGTTCAAGCGTGAGTTCGGAGCACAATTTATTGATGAGAGTGATGGCTACTTTAGATTATCAAAGATGGCGGCTTGCACGATACCTGATGGGGAACTTCCAGCAGTGGAGGTGGTGGGTAATCCTAGTGATGAATATTTGTTATCGTTTGACCCCAACTGGGCGGGTAACACAAATGCTGATCATTTTGCGATGCACGTTTTTAAATTAGACAGAGACACTCAAAAGATCTGCTTAGTTCATAGCTATGCTATAGCTGGTGTTTCTCTAAAGCATCACATGGAGTATTTTTTGTATCTAATAGAACATTTTAATATTGTAGGTATATGCGGCGACTATAATGGAGGAGTCCAGTTTATAAACTCCTGTAACGAAAGCGCACTATTCAAATCTAAAAGTGTTAAAATAGGGGTTATAGAAGTTGATTTAGAGAAACCAGAAAACTGGAACTCAGATATTATCTCATTTAAGAATCAATATAACGTAAGAGAAAAAAATTACTGTATACTTAGAAAACCTACATCTAACTGGATCAGAAATGCTAATGAGATGTTGCAAGCTGCGATAGACCATAGAAGAATATTATTTGCCTCTAGAGCGATAGACTCTCACTTTGATGAGCAGAGAAAAAAGAATATACCTATTGATAAATTAAAATGGGATGTAAAGGCACCCAAAGCTTCTAAAGGTGCAATGATGATAGATCTGCTTGATCATCAAAAGTATGTTGTTGAACTTACAAAGTCAGAATGTGCCAACATTGAAGTCATAGCTAACCCACAGGGGTCTCAGTCATTTAACTTGCCTCAAAATCTTAGAAGACAGAAAGGCCCCAATAGAGCTAGAAAAGACTCTTATTCTGCTTTGGTTTTAGGCAATTGGTATGCAAAAGTGTTTTTTGATTCTGAGAATGCCTCTATAGAGAAAAAGCCACACGGGACATTTATTCCATTTGCGATTTGAAAAGTTTAAAAGTCACTTTTATAACTTTGGTGTAAACTTTGATATGGCTCGCAAATATACCAAAAGATCAGAATACTGGGAAAGGTTCAAAAAGAAAGAATCTCCGATTCAGGGGCTTTTAAGCCAAGAAGATGAATTTATACCAGAACTAATAGGAGAACCTATATTTAGTTCCAGCACTGCCTCTAGGCTAGATTCACCTACCGCAAGAACTAATGCCAGAACAAATACAGTAGCTATTAATGGATTAGGCAATAAATTTGAAAATATTAAAAATGGAATTCTACCATTTAATTATGAGAAAGATTCTGCTGATGCGAAAGAAGCAGTAGAACTTTGTCAGAAAGCTTACTTTAATATTTCATCTTTTAGAGGGACTGTAGATCTCCTCTCTGAGTTCGCAGATTCTGAAATTTATCTTGAGGGCGGTAATGAAAAATCGAGGAGGTTCATTGATGCTTGGTTCAAAAGAATTAGAATGCACAATCTAAAAGAACAATATTTCAGAGAGTATTACAGATCTGGCAATGTTTTCTTTTACAGGATGGATGGGAAGATCCCATTGAAGAACTCACAAAAAATGTTAGAGGCTTACGGGGCTAGTGTTAGAAAAGAAATACCAATCAGATATCTACTGATTAATCCTACCGACATTGCTACAAAAGGGTCTGTATCGTTTAGTGGTTATGAATATTTTAAGGTCTTAACTCCATTTGAGATCTCTAGGCTCCAGAAGCCAGAGACAGAGCATGAGCAAGAAATGTTTGAGTCATTGCCCCCAGACATTCAAGTGGCCCTGCAATCAGGAAAGAACTCCTATTCTATGACTAGGATTCAAATAAAATTAGATCCACAGTTACTTCATGTAATATTCTCTAAGAAACAAGACTATGAGCCTTTAGCAATACCAGTTGGCTACTCTGTCCTTGATGACCTTAACAGAAAAATAGAACTTAAAAATATTGATCAGGCTATTAGCAGATCCATTGAAAATGTTGTGTTGCTTGTGACTATGGGCAACGAACCAGACAAGGGTGGGGTAAACCACAGGAACTTGGCGGCGATGCAGCAAATATTTAAAAATCAAAGTGTGGGTCGAGTTCTTGTATCTGATTATACAACAAAAGCTGATTTCATCATTCCAGATATCCGTAAGGTTGTTGGACCTGAAAAGTATGCTGTAATTAACAAAGATATCGAAGAGGGCTTGCAGAATGTTCTTATTGGAGACTCTAAGTATTCTGATACGCAAATTAAAATGAAAGTTTTCTTTCAGCGTTTAGAGGAATCTCGTAGAGCGTTCTTAAATGACTTTATCAACCCAGAGATAAGAAGAGTTTGTAAAGCCGCAGGTCTTAGAAACTTCCCTGAAGCTAGGTTTGCTAAAACCGACACCATGGATGACAACAACCTTTCTAAGCTTGCTACAAGGCTAATGGAGCTTGGGGTGCTGACTCCAGAGCAGGGTATGCATGTCGTTCATACAGGTGTCTTCCCAGAGCCTAAAGACATGGATGAAGCGCAAACAAAATTTGTAGATGATAGAGAAAAAGGCCATTACATGCCCTTAGTTAATACTATCAACCTTTACAATGAAGAAAATGATGATGCGCCAGAGCCAAAACAAGATCAGCCTGTATCGCCATCTGGTGGTAGACCAATAGGAGTCTCTAACTCATCCTACTCTAAGAAAAATATTGTAGAGGCCACCAAAATGCTAGGTGAATTTGAGCTTTTAGCATTTAGAGAATTTGCCTCTAAGTTTGGACTTAAAAGAATGTCTAAGCAGAAAAAAGAGATGGTCACAAAAGTTTGCGAATCAATTGTTATAGCGAAAGAAAAAGATGAATGGGAACCAGCTTTAGCAGAGATTGTAGGTGATTTAGATAAAATTACTGAGCTTGGAGTTCACTCCAAAGTTCTTGAATTAGGTTGTCAACATCAGTTAGATGATTTATCTTCTGCAATTTTATATCATTCAACTCAAATTTCTGTGTAAGAAAAAGTATGCCATTGGATGATTTTAAAATTTGCCAATTTGAAGCCTCGGTAAGAAAGATAAAAGACGAGGAGTTTGAATCATTTGGCCTGTCTCAAGGCAATATTCAAGAGACGGCAGCTAACTTGCTTCCAGATGATTTTGATCCAGACCAAAATATTGATGTATTGCCAGTTGTTTTTAACTTAGCAAAAGTTAATGAGTTCAACAAAAATGGCGATGGCATTGATGCAAAGACTGCTATAGCTGCTATAAAAAGATTTATCAATAAGCCAATTAATATTGAGCATAAAAAAGATAAGATCGTCGGCCACATGATTAATGCGTCCTTCTCAGAACGAGAGTTTGACTTTAAAAATAACGATATTGAATCTTTTGCCGACAAGAAAGAACCATTCTTTATGAATGCAGCAGGTTTAATCTATAAATCTGTTTATCCCAAACTTGCTGATGCGATTGTTGCAGCTTCAGAAGAAGACGATCAATCATATCAAAGCATATCTACAAGTTGGGAGTTAGCGTTCAAAGAATTTGAGGTCGCGGTTGGATCAAAATTTTTAGAAGATTCAACCATTGCAACGGGTGCAGAAAAAGAAGACCTGAAACAATATATCAGGGGTTTAGGTGGCAAGGGCGTAGACCCCGAAGGCAACCCTGTTAACAGATTAATTGTAGGCAAAACATTCCCTCTAGGAGCAGCGTTAACTAGAAACCCTGCTGCTGCTGTGAAGGGTATATATGTCGAGGAAGATGAATCTAATAATAAAAAATTAGAAAAAATTTCCCGAAACGCTAATATTAATGTAAAGTCAGACAAATTAAAAAACATTTTTAATATGGATAACGAACAATTCGAAGAACTTATTACTAAGTTAACTAAGAGTGTTGCTTCTGCTGTGAAGGAGGACTCTGAGGCTAAATCGGTGGGCGAGAGCATTCGTGATACTCTCGTCCAGCACAACGAGTCTTGGACCTCCAAGATTAAAGTTGAGCAGGAAGCCAAGGCTAATGCTGAGGCAGAGCTTGAAGAGCTTAAAAACTCTTTCAAGGAAACAAAAGAAGAACTAGATGCTCTTAAGAATGAAGTCGAAGCTAAAGCTGCGGTTGATCTCTTTAATGATCGCATGAACTTCATCGACAGCGACTACGACCTGAACGAGAAAGAACTCGCTCTGGTTACTGCTGAAGTTAAAGGACTCGGTTCTTCTGAAGAAGATTTTAATTCCTATAAGGAAAAGCTTGAGGTTATTTTTGCACACAAGCTCAAAAGCAATATCGAAGCTCAAGAGGCTGAGATTAAAGCTCGTATTGATGAAGCTGTAGCTAGTCGCGATCCCGAAGAGGGTGTCGAAGAAGTGACTGCTGAAGCAGAAGAGTGTTGCGAAGAGGAGCTTGAAGTTGAAGCGGAGGAAGCAGACGCTTCTATCCCCAACAACAATGCTGACGCAAGCGAACAGATTTCTTTTGTCGAGAGACTCAAGAAGAACTTCTCTGTAGAAGTTACTAACTAACTAACTAAAACAAATTATGGCTAACGAAATTACACGTTTATTGCCGTTTCGTCAATACGACGAGAATGATGTTATCAACTTCTATTCTCTCGATGCTGAAACGGGCGAGGCGGGTTCTGTTGTTAAGATTAGCGCTGCTAATCTGAGCGATGATCCTGTCAAGTATGTTGAGCGAGGGGATTCCGATTCCTTCCTTAACGTGCAAGCCAAAGCGCTTTCGCTGTATCCAGAGGTTCCCTATAAGGTTACCAAATGTGATGATACAGGTGCTGGCGTTAAGGCATTGGGAATCATGTTGCGCGATGTTCGCAACAAGGATGAAAATGGTGAGAATCTTCTTTACTATCCGCAGAAAAAAGAAGAACTCCAGTGCGTTGTTTCTGGTGAGGCTGTTCCCGTGGCGACTCGGGGTCTTTTCACCATTAATAGTAAAGGACTTGCAAACGGGGTTGTTCCTTCTGTGAATGATTTCGCTTTACCTTCTCTTAACGGAACTGTCACTGGTATCGCAAGTGCTACTCCTGCCAAACATGCAGAGCACCACGGTCACCATATCGGAACCTTCATTGCTACTGGCTTGAGGGAATCACAAGGAGGCACCACTGATGCATTTGCTGGTGCTTACGCAATTCTTAAACTCCGCTGCTAATATTTTACGATCATGAAAATCACAATTAAAAGAACTGAAGATCAGTTGGCTCTTATCAGAGCTATGGGATCTAATAATCGTGAAGAGGCTTATGAGGCACAGGCAGCAGTTGCAGAACTGCTTGGACCTGTAGTGTCTGAAGTTATCAACAACGCTCCTACCATTGGAAATCTGTATACCACAATTTCTTATGGGGAAGATGATAACCCATCCTTGCCTTTGGATCTTTTCCACGACATTACTGATGAGGACTACATTGAGGTGTATTCTCAGCAGGTTGCTGGTGGCCTTCCTTACAGTCAAGTGTTTCCTGCTCACAACGAACTTAAGTTCACGACTTACAACTTGGACAGTGCTCTTGCGTTTGATCGCAAGTATGTCCGTAAGGCTCGTCTTGACGTTGTTAGCAAGACCTTTACTCGGATGGCTCAAGAAGTTTTACTTAAGCAAACGACTACCGCTTTCAACGTCCTTGCGACCGCTCTGGTTAAAGGAACTGGAACTGGAACTACCGCTGGTGGAAGCATCATCGCTTCTGACACGGAGAATCGTTTCGTCCTTGCAGACTTCAATAACTTAATCACGCTTAGTAAGCGCATGAACAGCTCGTTCAGCGGTGGCACTCCTGTTGGTGGCATCAAGTCTGGGATCACTGACCTTCTGGTCTCTCCAGAGATGACTGAGGAGCTTCGTGCAATGGCTTACAACCCAATCAGCACGGCTGCTGCCCCTGTGGGTGGAACTCCTACTGATGGACAAATGGCACCAGAGGCTCTTCGTCAAGAGCTTTTCAGTGCTGCTGGTCTTCCAAGCTTCTATGGAATTAACATCACTGAGGTTAATGAAATGGGAGTTGATCAGAGGTTCAACAAGCTGTTCGCAGCAGTTGTTACTTCTGAGGGAGCTACCGTTGCAGGTGGTGGTGGTGGAACCTTCGCTCAAGGCTCAGATGAGATTCTCATCGGTGTTGATCGCGCTAAGGAGGCTCTTATCCGTCCTGTGGTTGTTGGAGAAGGATCTCCTTCGGAGCTGCAAGTTCTTGTCGATGATCAGTTTTCTGTTCGTCAGAACAAGATTGGTTACTATGGTAAAGTCGAAGAGGGTCGTATTTGTATCAACAATAAGGCTCTGGTTGGCTTGGCTGTGTAATCAGCTTACGCTACTCATAAAGAGAGCCGCCTCGAAAGGGGCGGCTCTTTTTTATTGATATTTTAACACTTTTGCATATTATCTAATATGAGTAAGAAGAAACCATCAAAGAAAAAAGCGGCTCCTGAAATGCCAGTGTCAAAAGGTGTTGAGAAAAAGCATTTAGAAGAATTTGATGTTACTGATGGTAAGGACCGCAGTAAAAAAGAAGAGGAAATTGAAAAAGTTAAAGAGCTAGAAGATCTTTTGGGAATGCCTAGAATGAACCCATATGGAACATTACATAGAGATATATTTAAAACAAAACTTGAAAGCATGGCAGCTTCAGATCTCACAGATTTGGCTGCAAGGGTAGGTATTCCAAGAGAAAGAAACATGCACCTACTTAGGAAGTCCTTAATGAAGTCTTTTGACTTTTATGTGCAAAAACACAACGTCACTGTTCAAGGCTCTGCTAAACCAATTTTAGATCCAAGTTCCCCAGATTACGAATCTACTGTAAAGTTATTTAAAGAAGGTTTTTAATTAATGAATGATCTTGGGGTAATAGCTAGTGGAATCGTTACGTTCGATTTTCCTAATGATACTGGTTCATACAATATGGGATTTGTTTCTGGTTGGCTGGAAACTAATATTGGAGAACTAAATGGACTTATACATGAGGAATTTGAAGTAAATTCCACTGGGGCTATTAGAATGGATGGCACTGGATTAGCCGATGTAGAAGTTAATATTTTTGGGACATTATACGAGCTTTGGTATTATAACAAATCAGCGAGAGAGTCTTTAAGATCGTTTACTTATTCTGACTCCGTTGATTGGGTTACCTTAAAAGAAGGTGATACAACTATACAAAGACAGAATAAAAATTCTGTAGCAAAAACGTATAGAGATCTATCTGTTGAGACAAATGAAAGATTAAAAGAACTTTTATATCAATACAACTATCAAAAATCTTCTCCAATTCAAGTAGCTGGCGCTGATGGAACATTTAACCTATCTGGAAAACTTGTGTAACTAATGGCTTCCCTACTTACAGACGCAGAGAAGTCTGCTGTCAATTCAGCCCTCAGTGACGTTCATGACACGTTTGCAAGGACGATATACGTTTATGTAGAGGAAGCCTCTAGTGTGCCAGCAGAACTCAATTTCAACCCATTATACGGTAGAAATAAAAATGTCGCTAAGATATCATCAGAGACAACTTTAACTAGGCATTCTTTTAGTGCTCGAATATTTTACAAAAACGAGCAAAAAGAAGATATTATTGATGGAAACGCTCAAATGAATCTTGTTGGTTCTGAAGGTCAAGTAAGGATTAAGGTTAAATCTGATGCTTACGAAAAAATAAAGATATGTTCAAAGATAGAAGTTGATGATGAATTATTTGTCGTTGACGGAGATGCTAAGGTTATAGGTCCATTTGATACTCAGTTTTATTCTATATTCTTAAAACGTGAGAACTAATGGCAAGCAAAGCTTTCATATCAGTATCAAAGCCAGTAGTAACTATTAATGCTAAAGAGCTTTTAAGGGAGCTAACTGTAGATAGCCCTAATAGCAATAGAATGGGGATGGCTCTTAGGAGAGTTATAGAGCCAAAAATACAAGAGAGACAAAAAGAGCTTGTAAAAGAATTTAATATACACCCCATAACTGTAGAGCTAAATGCTGGTCCTAGAGCTTCAAATACTAGTGGGACATTAGGTGGGTATGGAAACCTGTTTTCATTTATTGGTTTTAATGCTGGAGATAATCCGACCTCTATAGTATCCCAAGTATTTAATGAAAAGATTAAATTTAAGGTAAGAAGAAGCAATAGCAAAGGCAAATATCAAGTAACATTTTTTATACCATCAGTTGAAGAAATATATGGGTTAACCCCAATTCCTTGGATGACAGGGAAAAGTTGGGTCAGAGCTGTTGAAGATGGTGGCTTAACAAACCTTGGTCAATTTTTATATAGTGCAACTAGTTTTGATGGATCAAGGGCTGGGACAGGTATACAGGTCAAAAATAGATCTTCTGGTGTAAGTTTTAGGAGAACTCCTTACGTTGGTAAGTTAATTGATAATTTTAAGAAAAGACTTTTGAGATTAGATAGATGAAAGCGCAATTTGATCAGAATTTTTTATCGAGTTTTTACTTATGGTTTGAAAACCGTTTACTTAATGATAAATCCAAGGCATATCAAATTAATTTAGATAATGCTTTTACCTCTGGGTCTTTCCCAGATATTCCTAGTTCTCACATTGCTTTCCAAGGTAAATACAGATCTTTGGTTGGAGAATATGGTGTTGATAACCCTAACTCTGGATTCTTTTTAGGTAGTGAATTTATAACAGGAAACTTTGACGAAAATGGTGGAGTTTTTACTGACTATGAAAACGGTAGACTCATCTTTCCACAAGCTTCGGGAGCTGCCATAGGAAGCACGGCTTTAACCGCGAATTCCACAGTAAAAGAGGTAAACACTTATATCACTCATGATACAGATGCTCAGATAATTATTCATTCAGACTTCAAAGATAGCTCAACAGATTTGCCATATCAATACGGCAAAACAGGGGAGTTTGATGAAACTACATACTTTTTACCTGCTTGCTTTATATCTTTGGCATCTTCAGATAACACTGAGTTTTCTTTTGGAGGAGAAGAGGATACTAGAACAACAGTAAGAGTTATGGTGCTATCTTTTGATAATTATACTTTAGATTCTGTATTATCTTTATTCAGAGACACAGTGCGAGAAGACATGACGCATATCCCGTATGAGGATTTTCCATATGGATTTTCTTTCTCTATAAAAGATTTCCCATATGATTATGATAACTTAGTAGCTGCACAATCTAGTCCTGTCAAATCTCACATAAAGCGAGTAGATGCTTCAAAAATAGTGTCTGAGAGAATCAGAGAGAACTTGAATAAGAACATTTCGATTGGTTATTTAGACTTTGAATTCTGCACTTATCGTTTCCCTAGATTGTAAATCTGTGTAAGAAAGTGTAAACATTTACACTTTTAAACAAAAATGGCTTCTTCACAATCTAGAACGAGAATAATCTCACAAAGTAAAGCGGTATACGTTTCAAACACGGGTTTGATAGGGAACTTAAGTGCTCCCTTAAAATCAAACACGGGTGTTAAACCGCCTCAACTTCATCGTATTGACACTTTTTCTTTTGATATTGATATTGCAGGTGGACGGCAAGATATCAGAGAATTTGGTCAACTAGCACGAATTGGAACAATCACCCTTGGTGATTTAAATCCCTCTTTTTCACTTGGTTACTTCTTAGGTGATGGTGAAAATGAATTTAACTTAGGATTTCAAACGAATGGAATTACCAACGCCAATGTATTAAAAAGCCAGTTTATTTCTGGCATTCTTGCAGAAGACCCAAACAAAAGAGAAAAGAACTTATATGTATTAACTAACGCAGAGGGTAAAGATGCTTTTGCGACAGCAGGAACATCTTTTATTGATAATCCTACTGGCACCTATACCAAGGGAGAACTTACGACTCAAGATATTGTTTCCTTTGGAAACTGTAACTTTGAGAGCTATACAGTTAATTTTGCTGTTGGTGAAATCCCAAGGGTTGATATTGAGGGGACGGCAGAGAATATCACTTTTGATACTGCTAACTCTGGTATCTACAACCCAGCGTTAAATAAAGCTGGTGGTAGAGCTGATACTGGTCAGCTTATGCTTGGAACTCCTAGCACTGGTAGTATGGATGTTCTTGTTCTTCGCCCAGAGGATGTAACCCTCACTTTTAGTGATGGAGACTTCACGTTTGGTGGAACAGATTTAACAGACATGCATGTCCAAAGTGCTTCTATCGAGGTTCCTCTTTCAAGGACTCCCATCGAGGCTCTTGGTTCTGCTAAAGCAGTCGCCAAGCCGCTTGACTTCCCAATCAATGTCACAATGTCAGTTAGCGCTCTTCTTAAGAATATTAGCGCAGGGCAAATCGACAAGATTTTAACTGGTAATGCTGGTAACGAAACCACTAACATTACGTTGAATGTTAAAGGAGAAGATGGAACAGATAAGCATAGATATATCATGCAGAAAGCGGTGATGGATTCACAAGGATTCTCTCAAGGATTAGATGATAACGAAACTATTGATCTAATCTTTTCTACCCAAATCGGTGGAGACAACCAAATAGATCAAGGTTTCTTCTACTCTGGTGCAGCTACTGCTGGTGGAGTTATTAATATTCCTGATAACTATGCAACATCCTTTGGAGGCAGAAACTTCGCAGAAGGATTCTACTATGCGAAGTTAAATGCCAAGGCACCATACTCTTCTTCCGATGGAAGCTAGTATTGAATCTAATAGATGTCACAAAAAGCCCCGCAGTGATGCGGGGCTTTTTTGTGTAAAGTAAAGTATGCCAGAAAGAGTTCACTCTAGTGATATTCAGCTTTTCATAGATGATCAGCGAATACCCTCTGTAACATCTTTAGACTTTTCTTCGGAAAAGGATTTAACAGATCTTAATAGATTGGGAGCATCTCATGTGGTTGATAGAGTGTTAAATTCAAATCAGTCCACAAACATAGATATAGATGTTAACCTAACAACTGGAGCGACTGGAATAGACCCTATATATAGTTATCAGCATATGCAGTCTGGTTTCTTATCAACTGGATCATTTGAATTTAAAGTTAAAGATACTGTTGGGGTTACTACAATATCTGGTGGTGTATTAACATCTTATTCTATAAATGGCTCTGTTGGTGATATAGCAAAAGGGTCTACATCTTATGTAGGAGATGGTGCAATATTTACAAATGCTGGTTCTTTATCAGCAAGTGATCAATCTAATGATATTCATAATGGTTTTTTTAAGCCACGGAATATTGAAATAACTTCAACAACAGACGGTGATGAAGGGATTGACTCAGCTACACTTAATATACAAAATTTTTCTATATCTGTAGATATTGGCAGGAACCCAGTTACAAGACTCGGAACTAGAGTCCCTAAATTTAGGTATCCTGAAATGCCAGCTGCTGGGTCACTGGATTTCGGTATTTTAAAAACAAATGTTACAGGAATAAATATTTCTAGTTTAATTTGTGAAAGTGGAGTAATTAAAATAGATTTAAAAGACGATGATAATCAGTCTGTCATAGACTTTGTTACCAGTGGATGTTGCTTAGAATCAGTTGATGAATCTACTTCGTTGGACGATAATACTACAGTTAGCTTTTCTTACTATTTCCCAATAATAAAATGAAATCTAGTGGTTTTTTCCCAGACTTCCAGAACGCTGTATATGACATACAGATAACTGTGGATTCCCCGCTTAGTGGGTTTGAGTTTTCATTAATGCAAACAGGGATGGTTGGTCCCGATGCAAAATCATTTAACTTAATTACATTTTCTGGGCAAGAGGGTTATTTGTTTGACCAAAGTGGTAATTTCTTTGGTGGATACGACAGCGGCATACCATTCAGCGTCGAAGTTCATCACGACTTTTTAAATAAAACATTTACATACTATCAGGACGGCAAATTAATTGCTAACAATATGGGTGTAACAGGAGCTGGTTCTTTAGGTGGTAATGTCAATTTAGCGGTTTTTACCAAGCATGGAGACTCTGTTGCTAGCGTATCTGCTAGCGGCTCTATAGGTTGATTTTTTGTTTTTTATCTATATAATAGTATAGATGAAAGAACTATATTCATTTCATGTTGAGAGGAAAATCGAGAAAGAGGTTCCTCATGTTAAGAAGACGAAAGACGGTCCTGTCGAGACCACTAAAAAGGTAACTGAGTCTGTAAAAACTAGAATTGTTTTCTCTAAGCCCTCTCTTACTCAGCTTGAGGATGCAGAGTTTTTCTACGGGCAAAAATTTAATGAGTATATCAACGCTGGATTTTTGACTAAAGCTATGCTGTCAAAAAAAATGAGTGAGATAGGTGGGATTAGCCATGAAAACATTGAGAAAGAGCTTGAAAAAGTTTTGAATGAAAACATTGAAGCTTCTAGGGTGATTGAGTTTTTTGAGGGGGCTAAGGATTTAAACGAATCTCAAAAAGCCGAGCTAAAAGAAGCTAGGGACACATTTGTAACTAGTAGGGCAGCATTACATAACTACGAGACAAATTTAAGATCTCAGTTTAGTCAAACAGCTGATGCAAAGGCTGAGATTAAAGTTATTGAGTGGTTGGTATTGAATTTTTCTTTTTTTGAAGAAGAGGTAGAAGATGACAAAAAATTATTTCACATATTTGAGGGAGATAGTTATGATGAAAAAAGAAGTTATCTTATAAGTTTGCAGGAGTCAGAGGAGGAAGAGATAACTGATCCGATAGACTTAAGAAACCTAAGATTGCACAATGATTCATTTGAAAAGTTGATACAGGTCGCAAGCCTTTGGTATAATAAGATAGCTGAAAACCAAGAGGACATTGACAAGGCTCTAAAAGACATCTTTGAAGAAGAATCTTCAGATGAAGAACCAAAAGAATAGATACAATATTGATCTATTAGACATAGTTCGTGGTTATAGTGTTTTAAACTGCTCTTACGGTCAATTTTATTTCAAGCACCATCCTTTGATTAGAGTGCTTGAATTAGATCATTTAGAACAAATTGATATTGAGAACTCTAAAAAAAGAGGGATCAAAAGTGAGCAGCAGTTGATTGATCATGCTATAAAGATAGGTTCTTGGTCTTTAAAAAAAGAAGAGAGTCTGAAGTCTCTTGTTTGGACATTAAAAAAATCTCAAGTTGCTCTAGGTAAGATAGAGGACTTAAAACAAAGGGCTATGTTCAATGATTCTATCAAATCGCAAGAGAGAGACATAAAAGATCTAAAGACACAAAGACAAAGTATAACAAGCTATAGTGCAGAGCATTTGGCTCAAGTAAAAAAGATAAAAAGACTTGGCTCTTCAGCCTTGTTTTGTGATTTAGATTTCAAAGAAGCGCCCCCAGAAGACTACAATGTTGTTTTAACAACGTCTTTATTTGAAAGATATGCAGAGTTAAATAATAGAGACACTATTATAAGAGCCTCTTATTTTGGTGGGTTTTTTGATTTATTCCTTACTCAAGAGGGTAGCTCAATGGATTTGATAGGCGCTAATTTTTTGAATATAACAACATTTCAAAAGCTTTTATTAACAACGTCAAATAGTCTGCTTAAAAAAATGCAGAATACTCAGATTCCAGATGAACTATATGAAGATCCTGTAAAAATACTTAATTATGAGGAGAAAGAAAAGAAGGATAGCAAAGTGTCTCATGGGGTAGATGATTTAAAAGCCAAATCAAAAGCTAGGGGTGGCAAGCTGAAAGCAGAAGACTTTTTAAGCTGATAGGTGTAATTTACACTATATGGCGACAAGTCTAAATGCATCCCTAAATGTATCTCTAAATCCTCAGAGCCTAAATGCTTCCACAAAGCAGATTCAACAGGCTTTAGGTAGAATTACAGGACAAGCTTCAGAATTCCAAAAATCTCTGGATGCTTCTACCGCCCGTGTTTTCGCATTTGGAGCTACCACAGCAGTATTAAATAGTGTTAATCAGTCATTTAAGAAACTTGTATCAACCACTATTGAGGTAGAAAAAAGACTAATAGAGGTTAATGCTATATTCCAAGCTAGTGAGACAACTTTCAATAGGTTTAGAACAGCTATTTTCCAAGTTGCTAAAGAAACAGGGCAGTCTTTTGCTACTGTGGCAGATGGAGCCGCAGAATTAGCTAGGCAGGGTCTTAGCGCTGAAGAGACTGCTAGCAGACTTAAATCAGCGCTAGTTCTTACTAGGATATCTGGGTTAGATGCAGAGAAATCTGTAAAAGCTCTGACGGCAGCTATTAACGGATTCGCATCTGCTGGGCTAAGTCATGTAGAGATTGTAAACAAAATTGTGGCTGTTGATACCGCTTTCGCTGTGTCTGCTCAAGACTTAGCAGAGGCTTTTAGTCGTGCTGGTTCTACGGCAGAAGATGCTGGAGTTAGCTTTAACGAACTTCTAGGTCTAGTCACTGCTGTTGAGCAAAGAACAGCTAGAGGTGGAGCGGTCATAGGTAACGCATTTAAATCAATTTTTACTAGGTTGCAGAGGGGAACAACTATTGATTCTCTCAAGGAATTAGGCGTTCAGATAGACGCAAATATGACTGGAGTAGAAAAGCTCTCAGCATTGTCAAACGCCCTAGAGAGAATAAGTGATCCTACTGTATCTGCAAAAATTAAAGAGCTTGCTGGTGGTGTGTTCCAGATTAACGTGGTTAGTGCAGCCTTGAAAGATATTGGCGATGATGCATCAATATTTGCAAGTGCGACATCTACTGCTATTGGAGCGACAAACGAAGCTTTTGAAAAAAACGCTGCCTTAAGTGAATCTGTCGCATCAAATATAAATGCTTTAGTTCAAACTCTAACTAGTCTAGGGTCGAAAATAGGCACAATAACTTTTGCACCACTTCTTGAAAATTTATTAGGAATAGCAACAAAACTTAGTGACTTTTTAGATAAAGCTTTAGATCCAGAAAAAGGTAATGTTTTTATAAAAGGTTTATTTAAAGCAATAGGATCTTTTTTAAGTGGTCCTGCTGTTATTATATTTACTACAGCTTTTATAAAGATATTTAAACTGGTGGCTAAGTTCGCTGGAGATGGATTAAAGGCTTTATTTACGATAGGCACACAAACAGAAAAGATTAAAAATATTGAGGGTGGTATAGTTGGTCTTTTGGCGAGAGATGAGAACCTAAGAAATCTTATCAATAGTTCTACAGCTACACAGGTTCAAAAAGAACAAGCTGTAATTCAAGCTATCAAAACGCAAAACTCTCTTTTGCAACAGCAAGCAGGTATTGTTAGAGCGTTAGCTACTGCATCTGCTGCTAGAGGAGTAGGTGGCTTTAATGAAGGAACTGGTGTGTTCACTAGAGGACGAAGAGGTAGAGCATTTGCCGTTGGTGGTAAGGTATCTGGAGGATCAGGAACTAAAGATGATGTTCCAGCGATGCTTACTGCTGGTGAATTCGTGATGCGTAAAAGTGCTGTAGATAAATTTGGTGAGCCATTTATGTCTAACTTAAACCAAGGTAGACTTGGATTTAACAAAGGGGGGGTTGTTCCTAACTTTGTAAGAATTAATGCTGCTACTCTAAGAGGTAGAAGCCCATCTAGATTATTTGATAAAAAAGGAAGACCAACGGGTGATACTCAGTCCTTCTATGATGCAGATGGAAACATACTTCCCGATGTAGATGATGAAATAAGAAGTATTTTAATTGCTAAAAGAAGTAAACATAAGTCTGGGAAAGGAGGTTCAGAGCCAAGATTAAGTGTGCCAGCTAAGTCAAAATTTGGCATGTTTATACCTAAATTAAACAGAACGGGCAAACCAGTCTTAAGGACAATATCAAAAGCTAAAGAACCAAAATTGGCACAGTCAAGTTTTATAATAGGTAAAACATCTGTTCCTTATTCTTTAGAGGGTGCGTTTAATATATTTGGGCCAATGATTCCAGAGGGAGTTGATGAAGCTCAAGACCCACAGGCAGAGCAGTTAGAAAAAAATGTTAAAGACTCTATAATTAATGCCTCTAGAAAATTTGCTGATACTTTGATACCAGCTACCAAAAGAGGAAAAGCCTCTAAAGGAGAAATATCACGAAAACTAGGATTGGGTTCAAGTCAGGAGGGAGCTGCTGGAGGAGCTAAAGGGGCTGTTAATGCGGCAGTAGGAGCTGCATTTGAGGCTGCTGTATTAACTGGTTTAAATCTTAACCCACCTAAAAAAGCTGATAACCAAGGTAGGGGCGACTTTGATATTAGACCTGTTGGAGAGAAAATTGCTAGATTATTTTTAGATAATAAATTTAGTAGTATCGCAGTAGCAGATCTAAAAAATTCTGATAGTAAAGGAAATATAAAAAGCTTTATTAAAAAGTTGGCTAATGAAAAATACGGGAGCTTGGCGGCTATGCAAGCTGCTATGGACCCCAACAAGGGCGCTAGCAAAAAAACCGTTAAAAGAAATAAAGGTGGAATAATACCAAACTTTTCTCTTGGAAGAAAAATCGCTGATTCAAAAATTCGTATCCACAAAGACATGATGACTGGACAGCCACTGGCTGTCACTAACATAGAAGATGAACCAAGAGGTCTTAGAGATGCAATAGATAGAGAAAGAAATGGCATTCCTTTAGGAGCTATGGGAGGAGGGCTTGTTCCCAACTATGCTCCAACACAGCAGCAAATATTGGCTCAAGCCATGAAACGTGCTGAATCTCGCGGTAAAACAACTCAACAGCTTAGAAAGTCAACAGGGGGAGGCGTTGATTTATCAGGGGGAATGGAAAAATTTGGGAAAGGCTTAGAGAAAGCTACGATGGGGCTTTTTGCAGTTCAGATGGGTCTTGGGACTATGGCTGCTAAATCTGAAGAGGGTAATAATGCCAAGGCAGCAGAGATAGAGGCTGAAATTGAAGCAATGAAAGCTTCAGGTGCTGATACTGCAATTACTTTTGAGTTAATAAAAGCCAAGAAGGAAGAATTAAAATCCGTGCAGGAAAGTAAAACTGCTATGACAGGTTTAGCTGAAGGTGCAAATTTTGCTATAACAGCCTTAATGTCTGCACAAGCTCTGAATGCCGTAACAGCAGGGAAAGCTGGTCAGTTCGGAATGGGTGCATTGGGCATGGGTAAAAGGGGTTTAGCTAGAATAGGACCAAGAGCGCTTGGTGCCGCTGGTGGAATTGCAGCAGCTGGAATCGGTGGTTTTCAGCTTCTTAGTGCGGCTAATAAAGATGATTTAAAAGCTGGGGAGAGAAGAGATAAGGCTTTTAAAGGAGCAAGCGCTCTCGGGGGAGCTGCAATTGGCGCAGGTATAGGAAGTCTTGTCCCCGTAATAGGAACGGCAATAGGGGCAGCTATTGGAGGAGGTATAGGTTTAGCTGGTGGAACGCTTTTTAAAAAAGGCGCAAGGTCAGATGCTGCATCAGCAGCAAGACAAGCGAGGGGAGAACAAACTCTCCGTATAGCTCAAGGAGCATCATCTGTAAGAGATCAGCTTGGATTTGACGGCAATCAAAAACAATTTGAGAGCGTGATAGACGATAATCTTGCTGCTATTGAAAAAGAAGAAGGTGGTATAGCAAAAGCCTTACAGATAAGACAAAGGCTTGATGTAGCAAGAGAAAAACAAGCTCAAGTAATAGCCGATGAAACTTCTACAGAATTACAAAAAGCAGCAGCAAACCAAGAGTTACTGGCTGCTAATAAAGCTGCTGTAGGATTAAAACACGCAACATTCGCAGCAGAGGCAGAAGCACTTGCACAATTTAATACTTTAAGAAAACAACAGTTTAACTCTGAAAGAAAACTTATAGAAGCACAAAGAAAATTAGCAAGCGCTCAGATAGACCGAATGAAAATCTTAAACGATGCAAAGCGTGGTGCTGAAATGAATGTTGGTTTATCTTCTGCTATAAGAGGACCATTTGCCGATAATGTAAGATTAGCATCTGAGCAAAATTTGACTCAAAGAAATCTTGCCATAGGAAAAGAAGAGATTAGAGCGGCACAAGATAAATTAGATGCTGCTGATCCCAGTGATGAGAATTTCAGCAAACTTAAAAATGATGTAGAAACTGCATCAGAAAAATTTAAAGACGCTGTAGCAAAAGCGGGTGTGGGTCTTGTTCAAAAAATGAGGCAAGTTGCTGACGCTCTAAAAGACGCAAGAGAAAAGGGCAAAGAGCTTGAAAGCCAAAGGGTTGAAATTTTAGAATCATTTATAGATAAGGTTGTATCTGGTCAAACTACAGGTGACCTTTCAGAAGCAGCAGAAGCTGGCAAAAGATTGCAAGGGTTGATAGGAATTCTTAAAAAAGAAGAGGAAAAACAAATAAAAGCAGCTAGAGCTAAGGCAGCTAGACAAGGAGAGGAATTTGACGAAAAGAAATTTAGAGAAGAAGGAGGTCTAAAAATTTCTTCATCACTGACAGAAGCTATATCACAGGAAAGAATGGAGGTGCAAAGACTAGCTGATGAAGCAGCGGGAGCTGGCTCTGAAATTGCAAAAAAATTTATTGAGAATTTCTTAACTCAAACTGAAAGCGGTGTATTAGGACGAACAGCTATTGCTAGGAGAGCCTCTGTAACAGATACGACAGGATTAACTAGTGCTCAAGCTGGTAGAATTTTGGGTGCTGCAACTGAAGGTGTAGATGAGCAAATAAATGAAAACACACAAGCATTAATATCTTTAAAGGGTCAATTAGATTCAACCAAAGGTGCTTTTGAGGAATTACAAAGGCAAGTGAGCGGCACAGAGGCTGAAGAAATTCCAAAAAAGATTAAGCAAACTGTTGGTGCCATGAATCTTGCTGCGACCAGTTCAGCAGATGTTGCAAGATTTACTTCTAAACTAAGCACTGAACTAGAAAAAACCACAACCTTTTTAGAGAACAATGCAGATTTTGTAAAAACACAAGAAGGGATTGTCACCTCTCTAACTAGAAGATTAGAGGAATTGCAAACAAAAGTAGATGAACTAACGAATTAATAGATAATGTCTGCCCTGATTGTAAATAATGTTTTATCCTCATCCGTTCAAGTAACTTATAAGTATTTAGATACAGATGAGTTATTTGGATATGATATTGAGGGGAATTATGAAATAGACATTTCTGATGTAAGAATTTTACAAAACGAAACGAGCTTACTTGAAGGTAGAGATGCTATTCAAAACGCATACAATAGACCTAACATTACAGCACGGATAGGTGCTGATGATTATTTAAATGGTCGGGTCTCTAGCTACAATTTCTCTGAGGGTAGCTTGGTCGGTTCAGAGACAGTATCCATAACTATAACAGAGTCTAGAAGATTAGATAGTTACGCCTCTTCTGAGTTTGCTAAATACATACCTAATCCACATGCTTTAGAAACTTTTTCTGAGACATATAATTTTTCTAGAAATGGCGCTGATTACACTTCTACAAGAAACATATCTATAAAGTATGCTCAGGAAGCTGGTGATCAGTTTCTAAGTAATGCTAGAACATTTTTAACTAATTACTATTTTGCTAATAGGCCAAGTCTTGGTTATCAAGAAGATGGTATATCTGAGAATGCCAAGATAGATAAAAATTTTAGAGGTTTAATAAATGAAAGTTATAATCTATTAGATCTAACTGTTTCTTTGCAGGAAACCGTTGAGTCATCTGTAGTAGATCCAAGTAAGCAAGTTAGTAGAAAAGAGACTCATACCCTAGCTGTGGATGAGTCAGGATTTTTAAATAAAACTTTTAACATTGAGTTAAAATCTTTGAGATTAGATTCAGAGAATGTTCTTACTTCTGCGATGGCATCAATAGTAGATGAAAAGAAATCTGAAGAACAAGCAAAGTTTGGTTCCCCGTTCTCAATATCTAAGGCTATAACAAAAAACGGAAATACAGCGACTCTAACAATACAATTTTCTACAGACCCGAAAAAATCTCAAGAAAATATAATATCATATTCGGGTCAAGAGCAAAAAAGAGAAAGATTTATAGATTTTACTTTAAATATACAGTTCACCTCTCAAGGTAAAAATCAAATAGCTAAATTTAATAACTCAAAGCAGTCTTGGATAAATGAACAGCCTAATTACGGTGATAAAATCAAAAGATTATTTCACCCCTTGCAAAATTTTTATGAGAAAAGCAGGTCTACAAATTTTCAAAAATCAGATGGCAAAATATCGGAGTCTGTAGTTTTTACAACAGATGACTCCTATGAATCATCTGATGACGGATTGTTAAAATTGAAAAAGAGAGTTTCAAAAAACTTCCAGATACAAAGGATAGAAAAGTTCTTAGATATTGGTGATTTAAAAGATCAGGTTGTTCAAAGTGATTTAAAGACAGTGGGTAAGGCTACAGTTACTGCTGATGCTATAGTTAGTCAAAGTGCAGGTGTATATAAGGCAAAAGAAATTTTAGAATCCAAAACAGAAGAGTTAAATGAAATGGTTGATGAAGATGTTATTCATATAACTTCTGATGTGGTAAATTTAAATCTTGGAGAAGGAACAGCATCTAGAACATTAAATTATTTATTTATAAAAGAATAATGTCTGAACAAATTTCATATGGATCTTATAATTTTCCTACACCTACGCCATTTGTAGCGGAAGGTGTAGAACCTGTTTATGTAGAGGGTAAGGTAGATCATTTTGTAAATTCTATTGACATTGTTGGGAATTTAACTGGTGAAAATTTAAGTGGACTACATCTTGAAAAGATGAAGATGATAAGTGGTCTGCTTCCAACATTTGAAACCTTAACGATTACTCATAGTTCATCTAATAAAACATTTCCAAAATCAAAACCTCAAAATATATCTTTTGACAGTTCTGATTTAACAACCGTTTTACCTTACTCAGTTTCTTTTATATCATTTAAATCGGGAACCTTTTCTAAATTTTTTGGAATTCAAAACCCAGTTGATAACTGGACCTTTAATGAAGAGGACGGAAGAGTTGTTACAGCCACTCACAATGTTTCTGCCGAAGGAGTAAAAGTGGGCGATAAAGCTCCACTTGATAGTGCTAGGGAATTTGTAACAGGTAGAGTTACGGGTTTTGCTGATTTAAGTTTGTTTTTAACAGGGCAAACTGGCTATCTAATGTCTAGAACTGAAGATATAGACAAGTCCAAAAATTCATATGGGATACAAGAGACTTATAAATATAATACAGATACAGGTTACAGTGGTCTATTTACTTCAAACTCTACCATATCTTTTGATAAAGATGCTGGGTTGAATGTAAATGTTAATGCAAGTATACAGGGGGATTTCATAGGAGCGGGATTAGCTAATCCATCAGATGGTGGAAACCGATTTAGGGTTTCTACAGGTTTGTTTACACCAAGCCAAGCTGCTGAAGTTGCAGTAAATGCAGTGGTATCTTCTTTATCTAATTATGAAAGTGGTTCGTATACCTTCATAGAGAGAGGTCCAACAACAGTTTCTTACAATATAGATAGTGGGACAAACAAGATTGATTTCAGCTACACTTTTAATGATCCTGACAATACAGATCAAATAGGAAATGTTCTTCATACTAGAAGTTCATCAGTATCTGTTAGTAAGGATGATTCTAAAGTAGGTGTCTCTGTTCAAGGAGATTTAAAATATAATTCTCCTTTTGACATATTCCCAACTGGCGACCCTGCCACTGGAGCAAGGTTCTTAGAGGTTGATAAAGAATTTAGTGGTATAGCAGAAAACTCTGGATTTTTAAATTTAGCGATAGAAGCATTGCAAGATTTTACTGGGGATGCAACGGGATATTACATAAGTGGTGATTACATAAATCCAGAGCCATTATCAAAATCTATTACCAAGACGCCTGAAAATAGTCAGATATCATACTCTCTGACTTTTGATAATCGTATTGACTTATCCTCTGGTTCACTTTCAGGCTTGAAGGTTAGTGTAACTGATAAAAAGCCCTTAGAGCTTAGTGGTATAGTTCCTAGTTTGGGTGGATTTGCGAAACAAAAGATAAACAATAGGACGGCAGGAGAATTTAAGGCAACAGCTAGTTGTGAGGCATCTACGGGAGAACTACAACAGTTAATTGATGTTGTTAGTGGGCATATGACGGGCACTTTTGTCTTTGACGAAAGCAGTAGTTTAAATGAGCAAAATATTTCATATAATGTAAGTAGATACTATTGATATGAGTGAAAAAGGATTAGACTTTTCTTTGCAAGAGACTCTTGGAAGCAATAAAAACTTATTGGTTTTTTACAACTTCTCTGGGATGAGTGGAAGACATCTTGGTAATGAACTAGATGGTAGTCTAAACTATGCTGTTATTGAGAATTGTGACCCAGCTGTAGACACTGGTGTTTATAGTGGAGTTTTGGTGGGGGCTGGAGGAGTTAAAGCACCAATAACAGCTCTTGCTAGAAGCACTTTTTTGTTAGATAATACCTTAAATTTAAGTGGATCAAATGTAAAGGTAACAGGAACAAATTCATTGCCTTATAATGATTGCTCTGTTGCATTTGATTTTGAATTTAAAGATACTGTAAATAATTCAGTTTTATTTGGTTCTTTAGAAAAAACAAAACAAACAATAAATGGACAAGTCATAACAGGCTCTAAAGGATTTAATTTTGGCGTAACAGATAGAGGGCAACTGTTTTACCAAGGCTTCGATCAGGGTGGAGATTTTATAAAGACATCAAGTTCTTTTGAGTTATCAAAAAGAAATGTTATAAGTTTTTCTCTAGGGTCTAATCAACTTAGTGTTTGCAGATTTGATTATCTAAATAACGAAATACAGAAAGAGGATTTTACAGTAAACACTTCTTCGATTGCTAATAATGAAGAATTTTACATAGGTGGATCAAACCAATACTTTAGAAAAGGTGCAGCAGGTTGCTCTGGAGAATTCGGGACAGCAAGCGGGATAAATGTTCATTCTTTCTGCTTATTATCTGGTTATATAGCACCTTCTGTTATGTTCTCATTGGGTAGTGGATTGGTGGGAGATTATTTTGCAAGCACACAACCATTAATAGGACAAAGAAGAATAACAGGATACAATCAAATTATTAAATACCAAACTGGTATAACAGGATATGATTACGAGAATACTGGTAGTATAAATATACAGACTGGTAGATATATGGAGACTGGTAATATTTTTGCAGATGATCCCACAGGAAGCAATGTTAAAGAGGGTGATAGATATTTTATATACAGAACTTTTGATTCTGCACTTTCTGCCAGTGGGGTAAAAAGCTTTGTGAAAGAACAAGTTGGATATCTGCACCCACAGTCTGGTTATCAATATCTACCGACTGGAGATGGCGCGTTTGATACATTAGGTTTACAAAATATTGAAGGAGCTGTGTCTGACTTTATCGAACAAAAAGGTATATCTGGCGCTGGGACCATAAGTGTAAAATTATTTGGGTCTAGATTTCAAGTAGGTTTATTAGATAAAATTAGTGGAGTAATACAAGAACCTCTATATGAAACAATTGAGTCTATTCCAAAGGGGCATGAATCTGGTATAAAAATGGGTGGATTAAGTTCTACGTTTAAGAAAAATTATATTTATTATTTAGGGGAAAGAATATGATTTACGATGCTGTTATATTTACTGGTGATACCACGATATCTGGATGTCATTCAGCTCAGTTTTTTACAGATAATTTTAATTTGTTAAATAAAAATACAGCTGGAGCTGAGAACGAACATTTTTTCGATAGATCTTTATTGAGGGAAAATAATACAATTCAATTAAATTTAAATTCTCAGACCTTAACACAAGAAGTGCCTATCACGGGGCAAGCGACTAATGAAATAGTCTTCTCAATAAACACTGGAGATTTTTTTATTAAGGATACTGGTCAGGTAGATGTTGTAGATAGAAATAGATTATTTTTTGATAATGGTAAAGGAGAGTTAAGCGCTCCAGTAAAATCGGAATCAAACTTAATATATAATTTTATATCTGGGGTTTCCGTAATAACTACAGGAGATCTGGGGCAAAGTTTGAAAGACAGCATTGATGATGCAATAGGCAGTAGTTATATTTTTAATGATATAGATTATTTTTTAAATGGTCAAAAAGTTTACTCTGGTAATGGTGTTGGGGTTCAAAGTGCCACTGTAAAAACAACCTTATTCAATAATTCTGCTACAGCTAATGGAATTGTTACAGCAGATAACAAATCAAATTTTAAGTATACTGCTTATAGAAAAAGACCTAAATCAAATTCAATCACAGGAATATCCCCAGATGTCTTTGGATCTGGGTTCATAGAAAAAAGGACAAATTTTTACATAAATGGTATGCTAGAACTTCAATCTAGTTATCTGGAGCTATATACAGGTGTAACTATGATAGAGAAGGATAAAAAAGCTCTAATAAGTGGGTCTCTTGCTGGAGATAAATTTAAGGTGAGTGTTAAAAATGAGTTTCTCTCCTTATGAAAGAATCAATTACAAAATTAGACTTAAATTTCACCAATGCTGGTGGGGGACACACTGCCTCCGTTTCCACTACGGCGAATCCTAAAAATGTAGATGGATCAGGAGAAGCTGGCACAGTCATTGGAGACATTGGAGAGGTCAATAATTTCTCTAATGAAGATATATCTAGAATGATGACAAACTTTGTCTGCACAACAAAAACAGTATCAGCAGATCCGACAAAGAAAACCATAACTAGAAGGTATGTTGATAAAACAACCTTAATATTAGATTCTCACGTTGTATTAGTTAGGGGTCTAAATATAGGGCCAGAGGGAGGAAATGAATTTGAAGGCCCTCTTCCTTTTTTCACTGAAGTAATAAATAGTCCTCTAAATTCGTTTAGGCCACTAGATCCTGTAAAAAATGGCTCTGTTTTAGAAATAGGCAAAATTTACAATGTAGAATCAGCAGCAAACTACCAAGGTTTAAAAATAAGTTTAGTTTATCATGATAAACAACTAAAAGAAGAACTTTGTTTAAACTCAGAATTCATAAGTGCTACTTATAAGTCTGCACCAGACCTAGCTCAATACGACTTAAAGCTTGGTTATACCTTAAAAGAATTTGAGCAAATGCTTAGTTTGGTCGGCTTGAGAGTTGTTGGTCTACCAACAGAGAATTTGGAATCTATACTATTTGAAGCTAATGGGACTTTATCTAGTGTCATAAGTTCTGTAGCTAGTTATCTTGGATTCTTTTGGTATATAGACCCAGAAACTGGATTTATAAGATTTATAAACACAGAAAAAGCTGCATCTATACCCATAACAGATCACACAGACTCTAGTGATTCTAATGTTATTTCAGCTTCATTTACTCAGAGTAATATATTCAACAGAATTGTTAACGTATATAACGGCTCTACAGAAAAAGATCAAAATGATCCAAAGGATGATGACAGACCAAGACCAGTTTTCTTAAAAAGAGTTAGGTTTGAAGACCTCAAAGGGAAAAAGCCTCTTTTAAATGAAGCGGTTATAGCAGCATTTTTTGCATTATTTGATCAAAACGAATCAGAGGATGTCTTTAATAAATTTGCTTATTTGTTTATAGTTTTTTGTAGAATATCTGAGTTGATGGAAGAGGCTGATTCAGCTCAAGTAACTCATGGATCACCTAGATTTGATCCTCTTGATGGAATTATAGCTGGTGTTGATGATGATGCTTATAGAACAGTTTTTAATCTATATGAACAAAGGCCAAGAAAAAATAGATTAAAAATTGGTGGTGATTTTAAGAGAAATTTTATACAATTTAGAAGATTCACATATCCTAGAGGCGCAAACTTTTTTACATACGACGATGATCCCTTTAAGGGTAAAATTTTATTTAGAGATCGTAATGGAACAGATCCCACCATTTATAATAAGCTAAAGCCTTTAGCTAAATCAGGATTAAGACCAAAGGGAGGAAGATTAAATCGGGTTATTAATGAGTTTTGTTATTATGAATTAATACCGCAAGACAACAATGGTAAAACTGTATCTCCTTTGCCATTTCCATCAAAAACAAAATTATATACTTTTTTAAAGTTATATTTTAAATTGGGTGGAGCTATTTACATATCCAATGGATATAGTCAATATAAGTCAGAGAGGATGGACTTTAGCAACTCAAGTGGGACAACAATATTAGGACCATTTCATAAAGACACTAGGATCGACGCTATTTCAGAGCTTTCAGATATAAATGCTTTACTAGAATTTATGGGTATTGAGAATGCTTTGATTTCAGATTTTGCAAATGCGGTTCAAACTTCTGATGATAAAAAAAGAAAAGTAGTAACAGTTCACGATTTTCATTTTATAGGATTTAGAGCTATAAAGAAACTAGAAAGAGAACCTAAAAAACTTGATGGTGCAGATAATGTAGTCGGAGGAGAACCTGTTGATTATGACCTGTTTACTGATTACATTGAAATAGTAGAGTTTCCAAATAAAAGAGGAAAAAGATATATAGGGGGTCCAACTAATGTTGGTGATGGTGAGTTTATACAACGAGATTTTAATCCTCTTGGTTTGTCATTAATTAAAAATGTTAGAAAAATAATCAAAAAATCAAGTGTTAACTATAGACAGTCAACTAGGAAGAAAAAGTTTTTAAAAGCAACTTATGTAAGAAGTAAGACTAGGGTTAATAAAGACAACGAAGAAGGAGAAGAGCAAGAAGATGACGATATAGCAGCATCAAGTGAAAATGATCAGAAAATATCAGATTTGTTTGATAGGTTTGATCTTAAGTTTAATTCTTATGAGTCTCCTAATTATAGTAATCTAAACAAATTAACACTATCTTCACTATCTGGGTCAACTCCAGAAATGAAATTGTTAAGAGAGGTTAGAGGTGTTTATAGAAACACTTTCGATAAACCAAGCTCTTCTAGTAGGACGCTTTATGGATTACATATTCCTAATTTTGAGCCTACTATGAATTCAATATCAATATCTGTAGGTTCAAATGGGATTCAAACAACAATAAATGAATCAACCATTAAACTGATACCACCAGATCAGCAGTTCTTAGTGACAGAGGGTCAGGAGGCTTTGACTCCAAAATCTACCATGCCAAGAAGTTTTACTTCTTCTCAAAGAAATCTTCTTGGATTATAATTTCTTTATTATTGAAATTATTTTCCTACACTCTTTTGCGGGTAGATCCTCATAAGAAGACCAATCCTTTGCGTCTTCATTCCTGTAGGCATCATCCTTCCACAGTTGCCTCAGAAACGTCTTGAAGCTATCAAATGAGCTGTCACCCAACTTATCTCCTAAAGCCTTCTGTAGCGCCCCTGAAGGGGTCAGAGGGAGCATTACTGCATCACTAGAGGAATCATATTCTACGGTGTTTGAATTATTAGCTCCTTTTGATTTGTCAATCTCATCTGCGCCCACAATATGGATGTTAAGATAATTACGAACACAACGCACAAATGCTCGGTTACAAGCTATTGTTTCTAGGAATTTAGCACAGAAGTTATCTGTATTTGCAAGAGTGGCATTAGCATAGTCTTGGTATGCCACTTCATCTTGTGTCTCATAATTCTTGTCCCAGTTTATCGTGCATCTAGCACATACATATCCATCTGAAGGCTGAGTCACATCAAAAGCCACTGTGGAGTATCCTCTCATTTTAGCCAGCTCTTTGATGCCTCCAAGCATGATGAGAAGCTGCTTATCGGAAAGACCCTCTACAGAATTAGGAACGTCTTTTTTTCTTGAGGTAAACCAATCTTTGTTTGGATACAAGAACTCCTCCTTGATCATAGCTCTCCAGTTTACAGAGCCATCTTCATTAAATTCGTAATCTACATTCTCAAGCAATCCGTGCTCATTACGCTTGTAGATATCTGGTCCGTAGATCTTTTTCTTACTCATCTCAATCAGAGTAAACTCTGAAGAAATCTAGGTCAATGAAAAAATGATCTAAATTTTTACGATCATTCAGATCAAAAAAACTGTCGTAAATCTTGTCTCCACAAACAACTTTTTTATTGCTTTTTATTTTAAGAGAATTTGGATTTTTGTGATCAATCTTATTTTTGTTAGTCTTTATTAGATCGCTTAGGTCAAGATAATTTATCAAAGTATCAAAATTTTTAGATCTTTCATCTGCAAGATTTTTAGAGGATGTGCAGGTAATAACATTAGGAATGGCAGAAGACTTCAATAATTTTAAGAAATCTTGATTAAAAGAATCTGCCTGATAAACAATTTTTTTAATTCTACCAGACCTTACGAGATTTTCACTTATAGGTTTTTTGGTAGTAACCTCGACTTCATTTCTCTGTAGAATATTGGCTAGGACTTGTTCGTTGTGAGCATAATCCATTCTAACATCTATCAAAGAAGCTGTCACGTTTGTTTGAATTGTAGGTATTATCTCTACAAAATTGCTCATGTATTTTTCTCCAATATAAACAGTTTTGTGATTTATGTTTTTATCTATGCCGAGAACATCTAGAACAGATTGAGCTATAGTTTCTGGTTTAATAAAATTAATTGTTTTGGGGTGCTCTTCCAATGAAAAGGAGGGTTTCCTGCCACCCCGATCAGATTCAATGGTTATAAATTTAGAATTTTTGTTCCACAATGGATTACAAGTATTAGCATAAGTATGAGCATATATGCCAACAACGGGTTTATCTAGTGCAGATGCTATATGAACAGGAACGCTATCAATTCCTACATGACCTAAAGAATTCTTTATGATGTAAGAGCATTGTTTTAACGAGTTTGTTGGAACATGATCATCAACGCCTTGTATTCTTTCTTCTCCGTGAGATCCAATCTGTATAATCTTTATGTCATTTAATTTAGATTTAAGTAACTCTATAACATCAGACCACATGTCATATTCTTTAGATTGAACTTTTTTGTCATTATGAATAGTTATGTATTTGTCATACATAATTGGGAAGTAGTGAGGTTTTAAAACAGGCTTTCCTATTTTGACACCACATGATTTTGCGTATTCTTCTGCTAGGTGACTCATCTTAATTCAAATTGTGTTTTATCTTTTCCGTTGTGAAGATAATTCAAATGTCTTTGTGTTCCAATGTTAGGTAGGAAGGCCATTTCAAAATATCCTTCGTGATCACCCCTGCCCTCTAGGAATAAAAGATTTTCTACTTGAGGATTATATGGAAGCAGTTTGTGTATTGCAGGATTATCCTCAATCATTTGATAGTATTCTGGATTAGTAAAGATATAGATATTTTTTTCTGGATATAATGATTTCAAGTTTTCCATTAAAGAATTTAATATAAGAATATCTCCAGCAGATTGTGGCAACACTACTGCTATTCTATTTGTAGTCCCTTCATTATCTAAAACATCCTCTAGACTAATTAGATTCTGTGTGTTTTTATCTTCTTCTTTTTCTTTGGGTTCTGGTTTATCTAAACTGAAAAAGACCTCTTTAAGTTTTTTACAAATGCTGCTAATTGAATAAGACTGTTTCACATATTTCATTCCAGATGAAATTATAGAAAGTTTTTCTATGTCATCCATCCTGTAAACTTTTTCAAGTTTTTGTGCTATATCTTCTGGGCATGTGGATGCCTTAATAAATTGAGTGGAAGGTTCTCTATACTCGTTCCATTTTAAAGGAATACCTCCTTGTTTTTCATAGCAGGAATCTGTTCCACAGGAATACTCCGTTACCAATGTAATCAACCCAGCAGATTTAGCCTCTTGGATAGGAAGCTCTTGACCACCACTGGTAAAAGGATGGCAGTATACGTCCATGCAATTATAAAGCTCATTTAATTCGACCTCACCAATACCCTTGTTACTGTTTTTTGTTTTGAATGTTTTCTCGGCTTTACATCTAGGACAATTTTTTTCTTCTCCTTGGTAATGAGATACAAAGTAAAAATCACAAGCGTGGCAAACATAAGTAGATAATACATCTTTGGGATCAATTCCCATTTCATTGATATATCTAGGAATATCCCACCCTTGTCCTATTTCGCCCCAATCAGTGTGCAGGAGTAGCTTTGCTTTTACGTCTGGGTTTTTTTCTTTAAATATTTTAAAACCTTGTAACAAATTAGGAACAGATTTCCGTAATTGATTTTTAAAAACGAATCCAATTACATAAGAATCATCTATGCCAAACTTTTTTCTTATTTCAGATCTATTATCAAGGGGCTTGAAATTAGTATAGTCAATTGCACCGTGAATTGTTTCTACATTTTTGTGTCCTAGTCTCTTCATCTCTTTTTCAGCAAAAGAGGCCCACACAAGCATTTTATCAGCAAGGGGTTCCATTTGAAGAGCCTGATCTAAGATTGGCAAGCTATCCAATGTAGTCCAGAGAACTTTATTTATTTTATTCCACCAAGGTTTATTTTGATATTCTGTGAAAGCCCATATATCTTCAACTCCAAGATATATATCGGGTTTAGATTCTTCTATGATTTTATCTATTGTATAGAATCCATACTGAGCCATTCTTTCTTTTGGGCCATCTCCCTGTATGGCTTGAAGGGTGGCTACATCACTAGGATGAGTTCCATAAGATTTCCAAGGTGTCAAAAGGTCTGCCCCAAACTTAGCTCCATTAGCTGCTTCAATAACTTCTATATCTGGGTCATTGTGAAGACCCATCATAATGTTTCTAGTATTTTTTCCAAATCCAGTAACCAATCGACTATGGTTAGAATGGAACAATACCTTTAGTTTTTTAGAATGGGACATCTGAATCTTCAGTATCTAATGTGTCTTCTTGAGTTTCTTCTTTGGGTGCTTGAGGTTTATATGCGTCTACCACAGTAAAGGATTCCAAAATATATTTTTTTAGTAATTCTGATAAGACCTCTGTTTCTCCAGCTTCCAAAGGAAGCTTAAAGGTCATAGAAGAATTGCGTGTGACGCTAACTCCAAATGCAGGAGTTTCGTGCCAAGTATCTCCATCCTTGCCCATGATCTTTCTTTTCTTATCCCAAGGAGTGAATTTAATTATGGTTGTATCATCGTTTCTTCTGTGAAAAGCGACAAAAGGGATTCTAGTCTTAAATGAAGAAAGGACTTCTCCAGCCTCATTTGCTGATAGTTTGATTGTGCCAGATTTTTCAGGATTCTTAGCGTTTTCCTTAAAAGAGCCACTTTTCGTCTTATCATTCCAGCTATGCTGTTGAATCATAGATACATACATGACTGCATTCCCTTTTTTGTCTTTGGCTAGATCAAAACTGAAAGCAGCTCCTGTATTTTTAGAGTTTGGCTTATAAAGAGTAAATTTCATTGAATTCGTGTAATTTATAAAAGATAATCTATTGTATCATGCCGTTTAACAAAATTCAACCTGAACAGATCCAATTGGCTACTTTTTTTAGTGATTCTGGAGATCTGAATATAACCCAGACTGACACTGGTGTTCAGATGAATTTATCTAAAAATTTAACAGGAAACTTTGCTTTTACTGGGCAAGTTCTTACAAATGGCAAAAGGGTTTTTGGACTAGGGCATACTGGTTCTAATGTATTTGATCCAGACAGCGGTAACCTTTTATTTTTAGGTGGTTCTACTGAAATGGGGCAAGATGTCAATAATTTCAATAATATTGCACTACTGACGCAGGGTTCAAATATCAGTGGGATAAATAATGTTGCTATAAATACAAAATCAACAATCTTCCAAACTGGGAGTCAAAACAATACGATAGTCGCTGGTAATAGCGTTACATTTGGCAAGGTGGCAACTGGATCTGCTGTAATAAAAGACAGCGCAGCCACCAGCTTAACTGTAAATGATCAAAATACCCTTACTGTTCAATTTGCGAATGGGCACTTTTTCGAAGCAGGAGATAATTACTTTGAAGGAGCCGCTAGTTTCAATGCATCTGGGATATTTAGCGGAAAACTTGATGTGTTAAGTGATGCCACTTTAAGTGGTTCTACTATAGTAAATGAAGGTTTGCTAAATGGAGACAGAACCATAACTGGAACTCAAAGATTTGACACAGGTTTCGCTATACCTCTTTGGAGTGGTAATAAATCTCAAGCTGGTATAGCTGTTGCACCAGCAACTGGAGCTTTAGCTATATCAGGAGCTACGCTATTAATACAGACTGGATATAATGGCGCTTTAACAAATCCATATCTGTGGGGTAAGGTGGCGATACTAGGAAGTCCTTAATTAATCAAAATCAATCTTTACTGATTTATTTTCATAAGAAGTCTTCTTATCAGCAATATGCTTCTTGCCTACTTCTTTTTCGTATCTACTGAAATGCTGCCTTTTGATTGGGTCTTCTCCACCAGCTTTCTCAGCTCTCTTTTCGCTAAGTTCTTTTGAGTAATCCATCATATCTCCAAACGTGCCTTTCATGTTTGCAGTTTTCTCCACAAAAGAGTTTGAATTAAATGGGTCAGCATTTGCTGATATTGAACAACGAGTTGGTAAAAATACTCTTTTCCACTCTACACCGTCTTTGGAGAAGATATGAGGCTCACTCATGGTCTGAATGATCTCCTCATATCTCTCCTCAGTTGGGTGTTTGTAGACGTAAATTGGCATTATTTTACTTTAATTTTTACTTGTTCACTAACACATTTTTTAGGCATGGTAACTGTTAGTAATCCATCTTTAGTCTCAGAAGAGATGTCTGAGATAGATACTGCACTATACAATGTTAAATTGAATTTTTTTTCTCTCTTTTCATTCTTTGCATGAATTTGAAGGTATTCATCAGTAGCAACAATTTCGATGTCATCTTTTGAGAATCCAGCTAGTTCAAATTCACCAATATAAACATCTCCGCTATCTTTTACTTTAGCGTGTTTAGTATTTTCAAATTGATCAAAGTAGTCCATGAATTTTTTATTAAGTTTATAATACATAATAATCTCTTATCAATTTTTATACCAATTAAGAATCGCTATACATGTGTGAAAGAATCGCATCAATAGTCTTTGAGTATGTAAAACTGTCACGAAGTTTTGTCCCTTCTGTGTTAATTTGACCCGCTTTATCAATAGCTTTATTAAAGGATTGTATTATAGAATCTCCATTCAATTTGTAATACTCCCCTTGATTAAATGTATTACCTTCTTTGAAAAAGAAATTATCATAACATGGTTGCTTGCCTACTGGGTCAACAAGGATAGAATTTTCTTCTGTGGCCCAATCTTTATGAGCAGAGCAGTTACTGACTATTGACCATTTTCCTAAAGCTGTAGCATTGAAAGAGGGTAGATTCCATCCCTCTCCATTAGAAAGACCAGAGAGATCAATATCTATGGAGTTTATGAAGTCATTCATTTCAGAATTTGTCTTCAAATGAGGTAAGAAATTAACATTTGACCAATTTTGACCCCTAAGAGAAGATTGTATTGCTTGATTCATCTGATCTTCATTAAGAAAAGGATTATGAACTAAACAAGAAAGCTGATACTTAGGGTTATTCCCGAACTTATCTGTCCAGAGTTGAATAATAGCTTGTGTATTTTTCCTTCTTTCAAATTTACCAACTAGACCAAAATGTATAGTATCTTCTAGATACTTCTTGTCTGTAATATGAAAATCCCCATCAAATCCCAAAGGAACATATGATACATTATCACATCCTTTATCCTTAAAAATCTCAGCTGCTTCAGAGCAAGAAAAGAATGTGTGCTTCTGGAGATTAACAATATTCACCTCCTCTTCTGTGGGAGAATCTGTTTCATAAAAAGTGTATAAATATTGATTTGGCAAAACTCTTTCTGATCCATTGATGTGCCAAACCTTTAGTGATTTTGAAGATGGGTGAAGTTTTTTTAATCTGTTTGTAGCTATATTAGAAACCCACTGCTTGAATTCTTCACCAACCTTATCATATGCATCAAAGTTACCTTGGTCTCCTACAGGGTATAAAGATACTTCTAAATCTCTTTTTTGAATTTCTCTTAGAAAATTTATACTTACATTTCCCAAGCTCAGAGAATTTATTGGTCCATCAAAATTTAATTTTTTCATTTTCAATCTTGTAATTAAATTCTTTTATAGCTTTATCATGTATGTTGATGCATCCTTGAGCCGAAAGATTTATTTTTTTAGCTACATCTTTCCAAGGTTTTAATTTGCCCCGTTCTCCACAAAAATACCGCTCATGAAATATTACTTTTAGCCTCTGGTCCTTGTGCTTATCAATCAGATTAAGAATCCTAGAAAAAGAATCATTTATTCTGCAAGACTCATCTGGAGTTGCTGATTTGTCTTTTTGACAAAATTTAATTTCTTCAAAGTTATTGAAGACTTTATTATTCTTGTTTTTAGTCTTCTGTGTTAAACACATATACTTTGTCTTATTGGCTAAATGAGTAGAAAACTTAGCCTTGTTTTCGTCATATTCTAAAGCAGCTTTGTAGATAGTGTAATCTTTATCCCTCATTATGTCTTGGATTTGATTCTGAGTTAGGCAGTTTGAGCCAAATCTCTTTATCATGTCCACATATATGCCAGAATGCCTAGAAATAAGCTCATTTAGAGCTTTTTCGTTATTTTCTGACCTAATCATCTCTGTTAGGGCTGAATCTGTAAGGTCTTCGATCAACTAGCTTTTATTAATATACAATTAAATATTAAAATATCAAGTGAAATTTTTTTCTTGACACCTAAAAAAATGGATTTACCCTACTCTTTAGAACGTATGGGATACGAACGTATTGGATACGTTATTAAATAAATATTACATACGTTAAGGATACGTTATATTAATTTAATGTCTTCGACATTTTTTCAGAAAAAGACATTGACCCAGTTCTTCGCCCAATCTAACATGTGTAACTTTACGAAATGATTTTTGAAGAACAAGTATCTAGGAAGCCTGATCACTACCCTTGGGCGCAGGAGTTTATTGAGGCTATGCATAATGGGTTTTGGACAGATAAGGAATTTAGTTTTACCAGCGATGTGCAAGATTTTGCTGTTGAGCTAAATGACACGGAGAGGGAAATGATTATCAGGACGCTATCTGCTATTGGGCAGATTGAGGTTGCTGTTAAAAAATTCTGGAGTAAATTGGGGGACAACCTACCACATCCCAGCCTGACAGACCTTGGGTTTGTAATGGCTAATGTGGAGGTTATTCACAATAATGCTTATGAGAGACTTCTGAAAGTTTTAGGCTTGGAAGATGTATTTGAGCGGAATCTTAAACTAGATTTTATTGAGGGACGGGTTAACTATTTAAGAAAGTATAACCATAAGTTCTACAAGGACTCAAAGCAGCAGTATGTTTACTCTTTAATTTTATTTACTCTTTTTGTAGAGAATGTGTCTTTATTTAGCCAGTTTTATGTAATCAACTGGTTCAATAGATATAGAAACGTGCTAAAAGATACTGGTCAGCAGGTTAAATATACTAGGAATGAGGAAAATATTCATGCTTTGGCTGGCATTAAGATTATCAATACTATCAGAAATGAGCATCCAGATCTTTTTAACGAGGAGTTAGAGGAGAGGATAATCAAGGAGTCTCATGCTGCATTTAAAGCGGAGTCGCAAATTGTTGACTGGATGGTTAACGGATATAATGAAAAAGGCATAAGTGCGTCTATTTTAAAAGAATTTATTAAGAACAGAATCAATGAGTCATTAGAACAAATTGGATTTAGACCAGCATTTGATGTTGACAAAAAAATCTTGGTCAATACAATCTGGTTTGAGGAAGAATTGCTTGGCAATAACGCTACAGACTTTTTCCATACTCGACCCGTAGAATACGCGAAAAACTCGCAAACATTTGACGCAGACGATCTATTCTAATGAAAGATTATTATTGGCTAAACGACGATTCAAAACAATTTCTTGAAAGAGGATACCTTAGAAAAGGAGAAACAGCTAAAAAAAGGATTAGGAGCATAGCAGAAGCTGCTGAGAAATATCTCAGACAGGGGGGATTTGCAGATAAATTTGAGGACTACATGAAGCGTGGGTTCTATTCCCTAGCTAGTCCTGTTTGGTCTAATTTTGGAAGAGATAGAGGTCTTCCAATATCCTGCAATGGGGTTTTCATCAATGACAAGATGGACTCTATTCTAAGAAAACAGGCCGAAGTTGGTATGCAGACCAAGCACGGTTCTGGAACCTCTGGTTATTTTGGTGATCTTAGGGCTAGAGGAAAATCTATTAGCGTTGGAGGGACTTCTGCTGGAGCAGTTTACTTCATGGAGCTTTTCGATAAAGTTGCTTCAATAGTATCTCAAGGTCATGTAAGAAGGGGGTCATTTGCTGCATATCTTCCTGTTGACCACCCTGATATTAATGAGTTCCTAATGATTAGGAGCGAGGGCAACCCAATTCAACAAATGTCATTTGCTGTTTGCATTGATGATAAATGGATGCAGTCGATGGTTGATGGAGACAAAGACAAGCGTAAAGTTTGGGCAAACATCATAAAAAAGAGATTTGAAACAGGATACCCGTATATATTTTTTACAGACAACGCCAACAACAATGCTCCACAGGCATATAAAGACAAGGGACTCAAAATCCATGCCTCTAATCTTTGCAGTGAAATATCATTGCACTCTTCAGAGGAAGAGTCCTTTGTCTGCTGTCTTTCTTCCCTGAATTTACTTAGATGGGATGAAATAAAAGAAACTGATGCTGTTGAGACTTTAGTTCAGTTTTTAGATGCTGTTATGGAAGAGTATATCTATAAGACAGAGAACATACCTTTCATGAAGTCTTGCCATAATTTTGCTAAAAGACAAAGAGCTATCGGAGTTGGTGTTCTTGGCTGGCACTCACTCTTACAATCCAAAATGATTCCATTTGAAGGATTAGAGGCCCAGTTTTTAAATGCAGAAGTTCATAATATTATTAGAGAGAGATGCGATAGAGCCACACATAAACTATCAGAAGAGTTTGGAGAGCCAGAGTATCTTAGGGGATATGGCAGAAGGAATATGACTACAATGGCTATAGCTCCCACTACTTCTAGCTCTTTTATTTTGGGCCAAGTTTCTCCTTCTATTGAACCCTTAAATAGTAATTATTTTACTAAAGATCTAGCTAAAGGTAAATTTACATATAAAAATCCCTATCTAGAGGATCTTTTAGAACAGAAGGGTAAAAACAATGCCACTACTTGGAAATCCATCCTAGTTAAAGGAGGCTCTGTTCAACACCTAGATTTTCTTTCCGATCAAGAGAAAGACGTATTTAAGACTTTTGGAGAGATATCTCAAAAAGAGATTGTGATACAGGCTGCTCAAAGGCAAAAATACATTGATCAGGGTCAGAGTCTAAACGTAATGATTTCTCCTAAATGTCCAGCAAAACAAGTTAGCGAATTACTAATATTTGGCTGGGAGCAGGGGGTAAAAAGTTTCTACTATCAAAGAAGCGCTAACCCCAGTCAAGAGTTGGCTAGATCTATTTTGAACTGCTCTTCCTGTGAAGGTTAATTCCCCTTTGTAAAATTTGTGTGTAGATAGTCATACTATGACTGACCTAGACACGATAATAGAGGAGGATATAAGTCCTGACACAAATACTGATGAAACCCTAGCCTACATATTAGGCAAAATCAGCGAAGAGATTATTGAAGAATAGTTGACAGAATAAGGTCTCTATCTTACAATATGGCAGGTCGAGGATTTATTTCCTTGAGGTCATAGTGAACCTCTGGGTCGCTCCTAGACCCAGAGGTTTCTATGTCTACACTTCCTTTAAATCTTACTATTTTTAGCACCACTATGGGTCATGGTGGTAGACACACTTATCAAGATTGCATTAATAACCTTAATAGTAAGATAGACCTGTCAATTTTCTCCAACAAACTTCTTCACTTGAAATCAAGAGAGGGGGAGGAGAACATAGCAGATGAAATAAAATCCTTTTGTTCATATCACGATATTAGGGTTATAGAATCAAAAGAAGATATAGTCCACCACTCTGAAAACCACTTGTCTCACTCCGCAGGATATTTTAAAGATATTTATACAGCATATTCGGACTTAGAAATTAGAAAACAAAAATATTCTCTGTGGCTGGAAGATGATTGGGTTTTTAAAACTAATGATGAGCGATGGGATTGGGGTTTTGGGACATCCTTGGAGTGTGCTATTATAGAGTCTATAAATTTTCTGGATAATAATCCAGATCAACTCTGCGTTAGATTTAATGGTGGGGAAAAATTTTGCGACCCAGAAGGAGAATTCAACAAAGAGAGTGAAAATATATTTACTCAAGCTATTAACTATACTGAGTATGGCCCTACATTTACGTTTCAACCTAATATAAATAGAACTAGTGAAATTTTTGCTGCTTGGAAAGCTGGTCAAAATTATTTAGATAGACTTGGATCTTATCATTGCGAATTGATGTCAGGAGATCTTTTGAAAACATTAACAAATTCAGATACTCCATTTTCTTTCTTTGATCCAAATAAAATTTATTCGTATCATATAGGATGAAACTCTGGCTAATAGGGGTTACCACAGAAGGTCATGAACAAGACCTTAAAGAATTAATAGAACCAATCAAAGATGATTTTGATGGCTTAGTTTGGACCTTTCACCACCCAAAGGATGAAGGATCAGATTACTTAGAGTCAGTCAAGGGTGAGGGTGAAATAATTTATACTAAATGGTGTAATAGATTAGACTTCAGCAGGAATCATAGCCTATATCAAGGCCCTATAAAGTTTGGAGATTGGTTTTTAACTATAGATACCCTTGAGAGACTTTCTCCTACTTTTACTAAAAATTTAAAAAAGCTTTGTGCAGACTTAGATGATTTAGATGTAGACGGAGCATACCTTTACAATAAAAGGTTTTTGTTTAAACTAAAAGAGCAAACAGCCTTTGTAAATAATCCACATGAGGGTATAATTGGTTGCTCTAAGACTCTAGAACTATCTAATCAATATTTTTGGAAAAAAGAATATCAAAAAAATGTTAGAGATGAAAAAAGATTAAACCCTTATCATTTTGTTGAGCATAACATGAAATATTATGTATATCCCAACACAAATCATTTGGTTCTTGGATTTGAAAATGATCAAAATTTAATAAAAAAAAGATATGAAAATAGGTCAATTCTTTTTGATGAAGTCTTTAGGTTAGGTTTTTATCCTTATGATCTCAAATCTTTAGAGGAGTGTTTTAAAACAAAGTTAACTAGAATTATAAGAGACTGTATAAACTTTGATAAGTTTTTAAACGACTGGTATAGATATAAAATATTAGGTCAAAAAGTTGGCTTGATAAACAAGCATGAATTTAGTTGCTTTAAAAAAATAAAATTCTAATGATATCAATATATACAACAGGTTTTAACCTAGAAAAAATAAACATAAACTTCGATGAAGTTTTTTCTAACTGGCTGGTCTATGCGAATGAAATAGTTTTGTCCACCTTTCAAGATGAAATCAAAACAACTGTAGAAATAATATCTAAAAGCAAATTTTACGACTCAAAAAAAATAAAAGTAGTAGCACTTACAGTTGATATAGAGAATGATGTGTATTGGGAGGGTAAATTAAAAAACTTTGCGTTAGAAAACTGCACTAATTCCGTAGTTTTACAGTGCGATTTGGACGAAAGGGTTTCTGGAGATCCAAAACATTTTGAAGTTTGCCGTAGATCTATCTTAGATCATGATTTTTCATGTAGTGTGATGCTACCAACTATGGATTTATACGAAGATTTAGATCACTACATAAATTTAGGAAAAAAATGGTATTTACATACCAAAAAGGGAACATTTAGAGGCTCTGTAAATTGGGCTAGAAAAGAAGATGGAAGCCTTGATCCAGAGAAGAGCGATACTTGTGAGTTAATTGATGCGAAGGGAAATTTAATTCCATGCATAGCAAATGTTGAATATAGCTCAAATGATTATCCTAAAATTATTCATTTAGGATATTTAGATTTAGATAAGAAAAATTGCGTAAACGAGTTTTGGGGTAAAATATGGAATCATAGATCATCTGGTTCATTTGACCCAGAATACAAGATGGAAAAAGTTACATCTGGCGACCCAAGAAAAAAGAAACATAATTTAAGCAAACCTTTGTGGCCTACGCTATGAAAAAATATGGAATAATATATTGTGGGTATAATACAGAAGATTATACCCTTGATTCAATAAGACCATTCTTACAGGATCAAAACTGTGTTGTTTCTGCTGTATCAGTCCCCTTTGCAGAGTATAAGAATATAGACTCATTTGAGGATGGCACTACTGATATATTAAGACAATTAGTTAGTTCTGGTGAACTTAAATATTTAGTAGATTCTCCTAAGTTTATATCAGAAGCGGACGCTAGAAATTTAGCTCTAGACAATCTAAAAAAATATAATTTAGATTACATATGGCTAGTTGACTCTGATGAGTTTTATACTAAACGAGATATTGAAGAAATACAAAAGTATGTAGAAAGTTCTAGCAAAAACTTATTTAAAATAAGTTTAAGAAACTATGTATTTGACACTGATCACTACCTAGAAGAACCTTTTTGTCCTCCAAGGATATTTAAAACAAAAATAGTTATCCCAGAACTAGAAAACTTTATTGAGTTGCACAAATTTTATTGGGATAATGATATTTGTTATATATTTGATGATAAATATATAAGATATGATCATGTAGAAAACTTAACGGTCATACCAGAGTCTGTAGCGATAATAAAACATTTTACTTGGCTTAATGACAAGATAGGGAAAAGGAAAGTCGAATATCAACATAAGCATTTTGGTCATTGCGGATACAGATGGAATAGCGAAAAAAAATCTTTAGAATTTGATTTAGATTTTCATAAGTCTAATAATTTGGAAATACCCACAGTTAGATGCATTTACGATGATTAAGGTAAAAATATACGGAGCCAAAGAGTATTGGTGTCAGGTTCCTCGGATAAAAGATGGATTTAAAGGCTTGGGACATGAGGTAACAAAAGGCGATAATTATGATTTTGTTTACGCAAACAATTTTGATTATAGCGATATAGATTCAGAACATCTAGACTCTGCAATATCAAACAAAGGATTTAAAATATTCAATGTTCTAGATATTCCTCCTCATATACCAGATTTTCCGATAGATAAATTAAAGCATCAATTATCTCAGGCAGATATTGTGACCTGTATTAGCGACCCTGTTAAAAAACAACTCAGTGACATAGGGATAAAATCTGAAGTAATATGGAATCCGATAAAAGATATTTTTTATGATTCCAACATGAAGCGAGAAATAAATTGCTTGTATGTTGGCAGATGGACAGATCCTAATAAAAGATTTGAATTGTTAGATAACATAGAAAAATTTATAGTTGGTCCCACTGGTCATGGTGCAAGTGGAAATTATTTAGGCTTGGTGAATGACACTTCACTTAATCAACTATATAATTCTTCAAAAATAGTTGCCCTCCCATCTAAATTTGAGGGCCTTGGCTTACCAGCTTTAGAGGCTATGGCGGCAGGGGCAATCCCACTTGTTTGCAGAGATAATCCTAATTCAAAGCTTTGCCCTGATTTTTGTGTCGCAGAACCAACGATTGAATCAGTTGCCACTACTTATAATTCTCTTATCAATCACTTTACAAATTTTCAAAGCGTCATTGTTGATGAGTGGACTCCTTGGATTCAAAACAAGTTTTCTAAATTTAGCATTGCTAAAAATATTGTTGACCTATATAATAGCAAGTCAAAATGAAGAAAATAATTATTACAGGTGTTACAGGGCAAGATGGTAGCCATATGGTTGATTATCTTCTAAAGCATACAGAGCACACGATTATTGGGGGCGCTAGGAGACTTAGCGTTAAAAACCATAAAAATATTAAGCACCTAGAAAATAACGAAAGATTTTTTCTAATTGACCTAGATATTTCAGATCCTCAAAACACAGAAAGAGTCATTTCGGAACACAAGCCAGATTATTTTATTAACTTTGCAGCTAATTCTTTTGTCGGTAGTAGCTGGAAAATGCCTACGCAACACATGGAGACAAATGCTATGGCTGTCCTTCATCAATTAGAGGCTATCCGCAGACATTGCCCTAATTGTCGATACTACAACGCTGGTAGCTCTGAAGAGTTTGGAGATATTGTCGAGTCCCCTCAAACAGAGGAACATCCTTTACGTCCTAGAAGTCCATATGGAGCAGCTAAATGCTCGGCTAGGCACTTGGTTAAAGTCTATAGAGACTCTTATTCGCTCTATGCCGTTCAAGGTTTTCTTTTTAACCATGAGGGCGTTAGAAGAGGTGAAGAATTTGTGACTAGGAAAATCACAAAAAATGTCGCTCGTATCTCAAAGGAGTATGCAACCAATAAATCTTTTGAACCCTTAAGGCTTGGTAATGTAGATTCCAGAAGAGACTGGAGTGATGCAGAGGATTTTGTAATGGGCATATGGCGTATGCTAAATCAAGACAGGGATAATGTTCGTGATTATGTTTTATCTTCTAATGAAACTCATACAATCAGAGAGTTTGTAGAAGAGGCATTTAACTTTGCTGGCTTTCATAGATCTATTTGCAGATGGGAGGGAGAAGGCGATGAAACAAAATATTATCACGGCTCTGACCTTCTCATGGAGGTTGACCCACAGTTTTACCGACCAGCAGAAGTTGATTTACTTTTAGGTGATTCAACGAAAGCTAGAGAAGAACTTGGTTGGTCTCCTCAAACAAGTTTTATACAGCTTGTAGAAAAAATGGTTCGTCATGATATTGATATGTTAGATTTATAATCGCTTATTTGAAAAAATATCGCTCGACCTGATACTTATCAGTTGATATATTCACTTATTACTCGCGCAACTCCCCATGTTAATTCAGATCCTATAGTCGCTGAATTATTTAAAACATTATTGTTGCCATCTGTTACTGATAAGGTCCACCATCCCGCTGGGTCATATATTTCTGTGGTGTATCTTATACCTATCTTACCATTCCAAGAACCAACAAAATATAACCTGTTAGCTAACTGACCAAAACCCAATTGGAATCTTGGCTGTATGTCTGCTTTAGTCGGAGCCAAAGGATCTGTTTCTTTAGGTATCTTGTGAAAATTAGATGGAGATTGTATTCTTATCACTTTATCAGAGCCTTGTGTGTCTAAAAGAAAGGCAGAAGAAGTAATAAGCTGATAATTGTAATCCTCATTGCCAGAACCTATTTTTTTCCAACCTTCGGTTAGAGGAGGGAATTCACTATCAACAGCATAATAGTAAGCCTCCCAAACCCCTTCGTTCTGAATCCAAATTAAATCTGCCTCTGATTGGTTACCTTTTTTAAAACCCTTTGAATTTTGTATATTTGCCTCTGCAAATGTGATGGGTATAGGTGTCCCTCTATTTACTATACTAAATGATTCTACTCCCACATGAACTTGATCTGTTATGTTTACATAACCTCCTATAGCTAAACCCCAGTCAACATTTTGTTTTGATTCTATAAAAAATCCTTTTTCGATGACTAATCCAGACATATCTGTATCGCCCCAACCTACCGCTCTCCACCCTTGTGTTATTGGGGGGAACTCTAAATCTTCATCACTATAAAAAACTTGAATCCATTGTCCACCTTTTTGAACCCAAATTATATCTGCCTCTTGATGGTTAGCGTTGGCATTTAAGTTTGAACTATTATAAAGACCAAAAAGTTCTGATATTTTCCTAGTATCAGGAGTGTTTGGTATTCTAGGAGTATTAAGACCTATTAAAGTTAAAGAATTTGCTCTAATTCTTTCTACTTGGAAGCCTATGTAGTTGGAATAACTTTGGTTTTGTTGACCCTTACAAAAAATTATTAAAAAATAATTTAAAATAAAAAAACATACAGATAATTTAATCACTACTTATAGTTACACGCAAAAAAAATGCCATATGTAATTTTACAATATTTAATGAACCAAGTAGGTGATTTTCTTTTTAGATTGACGCTTTATCTGATTGGTGTATATTTTGTATATGCCCAAGGGTAAAAAGAAGTGTCCTGAGTGCCAAGCCATAGTTGGAGCTGCTAAAAAAACTTGCTCATGTGGCTTTACTTTTAGTGCCGCCAAAAAAAACGAGCGGATAGTAGAGCTTTTTGCAATCAAAAAAACCCCGACTTTTGCGGAATGTAAGAGATCATTCTTAAAAAGAATGCTACGCAATCAAAAGCCTAGTAGCTACGCCTTGGAAATGTCTGTTGTCAAGAAGATATTTGAGGGTTTTAACAACGACCTTGATTTTTTATCAAAGGTCAAGCCACCCTTTCAATTTAAAAATAGTATTAAATATTTTTTAACCAAAGAAGGTAAAGAATATTTATTAAGGAAGTATAGGGAGTTTTATTACAAACCTCCAGAAAAGGATAAATTTGTTGACAATCGAGTTAAATCTGGAGAAGATATATTGAGTAAAAATATAAAAACATTAAAAGAATTTTTAGATGACTAACATGAAGAAAAAAAGCGGTTCGATAGAATATACAGAGGCATTCCTTAAATCAAACAAAGATTATCACTACAATTTACAAGAGACAGCAGAACCATATCTAGTCTCCAGCGGGTCCATGATTCTGGATCACGTTTTGGGTGGTGGTTTTGGATCTGGGTTACACAGATTCCTTGGAGCTAATGAAGGAGGCAAAACAAATGAGGCTCTGCATGTTATGCATAACATGCTCAAGACAGTAGAAAATTCCAAAGGTCTTTTTGTAATGGCTGAAGGCAGACTAAGTAAAGAAATCAAAGATAGGGCGGGGATTAAATTTGTCCATTCAGCAGCAGATTGGGTTATAGGCACATGTTTGGTTCTTGAGTGTCACATTATGGATACTATGATAGACTTCTTGAGAGGTTTGGTGAAAAACAATACTGATAAAGAAAAATATTGTATTGTAATAGACAGCATGGATGGACTTATTACAAAAGAAGATTTAGAAAAAGGATCTTCTGATGCTAGGAAAGTGGCAGGAGGAGCTTTGATGACCTCAGACTTCCTTAAAAGGATTAGTTTGGGTATGAGCAAATTTGGTCACATGTGCATCATGATCTCTCAAGTAAGATCAACTATCTCCACAAGCATGTATGCCAAGCAAGACCCAAACAACCAAACAAACAGTAGTGGTGGTAATGCTATCTTACATTATCCAGACTGGATTCTGGAGTTTAAGAAACAAAATAAAAGCGACAAAATCCTAGAAAAGCCTAAAGAGCAAATCCATGCTGATAACAAGATCTATGGTCATAATGCGAAAGTCGCCATCCTAAAATCAACAAACGAGTCTACAGGCAGACTTGTTTGTTATCCAATAAAACATGGTAGAAAAAACGGTAGATCTATCTGGCTAGAAAGAGAAGTTGTTGACATGCTCTTGATGTGGGGTTATTTAGAGAAATCTGGAGCTTGGATCAAAGTCGATGACAAGGTAAAAAGCTACCTGCAAGAAAACAAGATAGAAACAAAAGATTCCTATCAAGGAATTAATGCAGTTTATGATCTTCTGGAATCAGATGAAAAAATCACCTCTCTGCTCGTTGATTTTGTAAAAGAAAATATTTTAAGTAATGACATTTCTGTGTGCTAATGGCCGAGAGAGAAAAATAAAGAGCGTCAGCAAATATTTGATTGACTGGGAAGGCGGTTGCAAAAGCGGGATACAAAAAGATGTAAAACAACAAATAAAACCTTACTGGTTTGCTGATGTTGTCTTTGAAGAGTTTCCTGTGGCTGGAACAAGAATGACCCTTGACTTCTACAATGCTACTACTAAGGTCGCTATAGAAGTTGATGGAAATCAACATTATAGGTTTAACAAATTCTTTCACAGCAACTCTAGGCAAAACTTTCTTGAGCAACTCAAGAGAGATGAGAAAAAAGAGTATTTTTGTGAGATTAATAATATTAAGCTTATCAGAGTTTTAGAATCAGATGTAATTGATTCTGATAAATACCCCAAAGACCTTATTGAAAATTTAACATGCGATTAGAGCAAGAAGATTCATCAGGAGGATTGCCACAATCCTTGCTTGATAAAATATACGATTCATCTGGATCATCAAACGGTGGTAACAAAGGATTTATATTATTTTATGTAAATAAAGATGGATGCCCAAGTATGACAAGCAAGACTGAAAACCCCTGTGTTGATATGGCACTAGGTAAGCTGATAGAGCTGGCGATGAATAAAAAAGAAGATGACATAAATTTATGATTTACTCGTTTGATTTAGAAAAAAAGGTTCTTAGTGGCATACTACAACATCAGCACAAGTGGGAGGAAATCTCTATTTATCTAAATGACAGTGATTTCTACTCTGAGGACTCAAAGGTAAACGTCTCGATATTCAAGCTACTTAAAAATGCACTAGATAATGCAGAGACAATTGATGAAACTATTTTAGTTCAAAGGATACAGCAGCTAAAAGCTAGTTTCCCCGATAGTGTCGATATCGCTGAGTATGTGTTTTCGTTAGCATTTTACAAGATAACCGAGGACATATTCATCAGCTCAGTCAAAGAGCTTAAAAAGTATAGTGCTCGTAGAGAAATATACACAAGCTGTAGAAAGGTTGCCTCTTTTGTAAAGAGTGCCGACCCCAATCTTAAATATGGCGATATTATTGAGCAGTCTGACCAGATATATAATAAGAACATAAAAGATTTTGAAATGACTGAGGCTGGGCCAGTCAATCTTTTTGATATGATGGAAGAGGTTGTTGAAGAGCGTGGTAACAATCCAGTCGATGACTTTGGTATGCTTGGTCCTCATAAGCGTATCAATGAGATGTATGGGTCTTTATTGCTTGCGGGAAACATCTCTGTTATCGTTGCTAGATCAGGAGTAGGCAAGACGAACTTCTGCATGGATTTTACGACTAAAGTTTCTGCTAAACATGGAGTTCCAGTTCTTCATTTTGACAATGGAGAGATGAGTGAAGAAGAGCTTATCTTTAGGCAGTGCTCCGCTATGACTGGAATACCTGTTTGGCTTTTACAAACTGGCAAGTGGAGAACAACTTCTTACAAAGATTGGACCTCAGAGCAGGTTGTAGCCAAGGTTAGGTCTGCATGGAATAAAATCAAAAACATGAAATTTTATTATGAGAATGTGGCTGGTCTTTCTCCTGATGAAATGTGTTCCCTGCTTAAAAGATTTTACTTTTCAAAAATAGGCAGGGGCAACGAACTTATTTTTAGTTTCGATTATATCAAGAGTGACTTTGGTAGTATTGGGAAAGTGGATGGGTGGCAGCAAGTTTCTTACTTAGTTCATAAGTTCAAACAAACCATACAAAGAGACTTGTCGTTTGACGGCAAGCCTTGTGTATCAATGTTGACCTCTGTGCAATCTAACAGACTTGGGATCACAAACAACAGAGCTGCTGGTTCAATTGTGGACGATGAAAGTGTAGTGTCACTCTCTGACGGGATCACACAGTTTTGCTCTCATCTTTTCCTGCTTAGAAGAAAGGTTGCTGATGAGATACATGAAGAGGGAGCTAACTTTGGAACACATAAGTTGATAAACCTAAAGGCTAGGCATCTAGGTCGAGATGCATTACGAGCTATTCACCCAGTAGAAATGCCCGATGGTTCTAAGAGACAGAATTTTATTAATTTAAATGTTGAAAACTTTAGAATTACTGAGTGTGGAGATCTTCAAGATATAGTCAACGCATTCAACGGAGGTGGTGTTGAAGTCAATACAAATGACTCAGATGAAATACCCATAAACCTCAGAGCTTGATGAACTACAAAGAGGTTTTAGAAAATCTTGGCTATAGGCTTAAAGATCACGGAGCATACTGGAGAACAAATGCAGTATATAGATCTGGTGATAATTCTACAGCATTACAAATATATAAAGATACAGGAGTCTGGAAAGACTATGTAGAAGACTCCTCTTTTATGCCTTTTGAGGCACTTCTTCAAAAGACTCTAAACACAAAAGATCCTAATGCTGTAAAGCACTATTTAAAGGATAATGGTGTAAATATAGGTGCAAGAATAAAGCAAAAGCACTTATTGAAAGAGGAAAAAACATACTCACCTAATGTGTTACAAAAGTTGCTGCCTCATCATGATTTTTACATTGATAAAGGGATGGTAACAGAGACATTGCGGGACTTCAAATGCGGTTTAGCGATGTCAGGAAAGATGTATCAGCGTGTCATTTTTCCTATATTTAGAAAAGACGGCAGAATTCACGGATTTTCAGGAAGAAAAGTTACCGATGACAATAGACCAAAATGGTTGCACATGGGAAAATCATCTAATTGGTTTTACCCATACTACAATATACAAGATGTTCAAGAGTCTATACTTGAGAAGCAATCTGTTCACATTGTTGAGTCTGTTGGCGACTGCTTATCTCTATACAACAGTGGGATAAAAAATGTTTTAGTTTCATTCGGCTTGAATATATCTCCTAAATTTATATCAAGGCTATCCATGCTCCCAGTGAGCAAGATATTCATATCATTTAACAATGATCATTCATCCTCTGTAAATAGAGGTTTTGAGGGAGCTATTAAATCTATTTTTAAGTTGGTTGACTCAATTGACTTTGAAAAAATTTATTTTAGTCCACCAGAAAAAAATGACTTTGGAGAGATGAGCTTAGAGCAAATAGAAAAATACAGCTCTGAGTGCTATAATATGAAACATAGTGATTCCATGCAGAATATTATTAGCATCGCTAAAAAAATGAATGATAGGGGTGTCAATAAGAGTTTTTCCTCATCTTTTGCAAAACTTGTGAAGAAAAACAAATTCCATTATGCAGAATTCTGATAACAAACCTCTTTCTGCATCACGGATAAAAACCCTACAAACCTGCTCTTGGCAATATTGGTGCAAATATCATCTTAAGCTACCTGATAAATCAAATGAGGGCAGCTTAAGAGGGACTATATGTCATGCTATATTTGAAAATCTTGGTAATCCTAGACACAAGAAGCATTACACTAGGATTGTAAAAACCCAAAACACTTACGCCTCTCCACCTATCAAGAGAATGGTTGAGGCTTATGCTAAAAAGCATGAAATAGATGATTTTGAGAACATGGATCTCATAAATCAGATGACCGTAGAAGGTCTAAACTATGACTTTTTTGGAGACAAAGACGGCAAACCTACTGAATCGATAAGTGAGAAAGATTTCGACATATCTGTGACAGAAGATGGTAAAAACTACAGAATATTGGGTTTTATTGATAAATTATTTCTATTTAAGAGAAAAAAGGTCGCAATAATTAGGGATTTCAAGACATCTAAGCAGATTTTTTCAGGTAAAGAATACACAGACAATATGCAAAATCTGATGTATTGCCTTGCAGTCAAGCATCTTTACCCAGAATTCATGAAACGAAAGATGGAGTTTTTGTTTCTTAAGTTTGATTGCAACAATGACGGCTGTTGCAGCATGGAACCGCTAGATAACGATGAACTAGAAGGGTTTGAATATTTTCTTACAGAGGTTCAGCAAATTATTAATAATTATAATGTAAAAATAGCTTCTAAAAATCTAGCGTATGACAAGGGCTATATGGACAGAGATGCTGGGTTTGCGGGTAGGGTTGTGTGCGGGAGAGCAGACTATGCTGGTCAGCTAAAAAAAGATGGCACTCCGATGTGGCATTGTCCATTTAAGTTCCCCAGAGACTACTATGTTTTAGTCAATGAAAAAGGAGACTGGGTAGCCTCTGCCGATGAACGAGAAACTCTTGTGGGCAGGGCAAAAAATGGGTTAAAAATAGAGAAGGCAAAATATGAGGGGTGTCCTGCATTTTCATTTGACAAGCGTATAGAACTCCTATAATTTCAGGGGGTGATACCATTATTCAAGAGCACTTTTAGCATAGGCAGATCTCTTTTAAGGGTCGAGGATCTGGTTGATATAGCTCAGTCTGGAGATGTCAAAAGGATGATTTTAGTAGAGGATAATTTCTACGGATTCAGAGTGGTCAACAATGCTTTCCTTAACATTGGAGTTCCCTTAGTTTACGGTGTTAAATTACCTGTTGTCCAATCAGATTTATCTGAGAGATCTAGCAAGCTCATATTCTTTCCGAAAAACAATAAAGGCGTAATTAACGCCAGAAAATTATATACGAAATGTTATACCAGTGAGGGCGACTGTTTAAATCTTTCTAAAATAGAAGATGATGAGTTAGAAGAAATCAGTATTGGAGTTCCATTCTATGATTCTTATGTTTATAACAACATTTTTCATTTTGGTATGTGTGACTTGTCTTTGAAAAAGTATGATCACTTTTACATAGAGGAATCTAACAACCATCCTTTTGATTTCCAGATCAGTGCGGGGCTTAAAAAAATGAAAGTAAAAACAGAGAAAGCAAAAAGCATATATTACAGAGATAAAGATGACTTTGAGGCATTTCAAATGTATAAGGCTGTGTGCTCTAGGAAACAAGGCAGAGTCCCAAGCTACAGCAATCCAAGACTTAATGACTTTTGCTCTAATGAATTTAGCTACGAATCTTTTTTAGAAAATGTTGCCAAGTAATCAAAAATATCTTGTCTTCGATACAGAGACAGAGGGTTTAAATTTACACTCGTCAAAGACTTGGCAGTTATCTTGGATAATTTGTCAGGGGTCAAAAATCCTAGAAACTCATGATGAGTTTATAGCCCATAAACATCTGAATGTTTCAGAGGGAGCAAAACGAGTAACAGGATTTAATTGGGAAACATATAGCAAAAAGAGTAAATCTTTGTCACAAGTTTGGTCTAAGTTTGAGAAGTATATATTTGACCCTCAATACATTGTAGTTGGTCAAAACTTGCTGGGTTTTGATGTATATATGATTGCAGCTTTGCAACGGATGCTTGGTCAAACCCCAGACTATTCTTACTTACCCAGAATATACGACACAAGAGCTTTAGCTAAGGCATACAGAGAAGAGCTTGATAGACCGAAGGGCAATCTTCTTAGTTGGCAATACAAAATTATAAATGATAGAACATTGAAGGCTAAAGTTTCTCAAAATCAATTATTGAAATTTTTCGATATAGACTTTGATGAAGACAAACTTCATGATGCGTTGTATGATATAAAAATGTGTTATCAAGTTTTCTTAAAACTAAAGAAACACATGGATCTGTAATGTTTGAAGATTTTACACCATACGACGATTGTGAACCTGCGGGTGTAGAATTACCCAAAACAATTGTTGACCTTAAAAAGTTAAAAGAAATAGGTCTTGGTCCAGATAGCTCAACTAAAGATATATTATACGAACTAGCCAGAAAAGGCTTGAGAGATAAAGGTATAACTAAGTATGAAAATAAAAACGACTATTACCAAAGAGCAAAACAAGAGCTTGAGACTTTTGAGGAGCTTGGATTCACAGATTACATTTTACTTAACTGGGACGTTCTAAATTTTTGTCATGACAATAACATTCCAACTGGTGCTGGCAGGGGTTCTGCTGCTGGCTCTCTTGTATTATATCTCCTTGGAGTAACAAATATTGACCCTATACCTCACGACTTGTTTTTTGAGAGATTTGTATCTAAATCTAGGGCAAAGACTGTGACCGATAAACGAGGTAAGAAATTCTTAGTTGGTAGCTTACTTCCTGATGTTGACTCAGATATATCTTATGATCAAAGACACAAAGTCATAGAATATATTGAAAGAAAACATGAAGGTAGAACAGCTAAGATTCTTACATTCAATACTTTTAGCTCTAAGCTCTGTATACGAGAGGCTACTAAATATTTTGATGAAGCTAAAGAGGATGAGGCTAATCAGGTATCAGATATGATACCAAAACTGCATGGTAAAGTATTTCCTTTATCACAAGCAAAAGACGAATCAGATAAATTCAAAGCATGGTCAAAAAAACACGAAAAGACTTATAAAAATGCACTAAAGATAGAAAACCTTCCAAAGAACACAGGAGTTCATCCGTCTGGAATTGCTATCTGCTCAGAAGATATAGGAAATGTAGTTCCACTACAAAAAACAAAAGATGGAGACTTAGTTACTGGGTATGATATGTCTGATGTAGCAGACCTAATGGTTAAGTTTGATATACTGGGTCTAAGAACTTTGACGATAGCTCACAAAACTTGTGAGAAAGTCGGCATAGATATTGAAGACATAGATCCAAATGACAAGATGATCTATGAGATCTTGCAGGACTTTAAACACCCAATAGGTCTTTTCCAGATCTCTGCTGAAACAAACTTTAAAGTTTGTAAAGATATAAAACCAGCTGATATAAATGAACTTTCAGATGTTGTTGCTCTAGCTAGACCAGCAGCTTTAGAATTTGTTAGTGTCTATAAAACACAAAAAGAGTTCCCATCTCAACTGAATTTAAATGAAGAACTCGACACCATACTTTCTTGGTCTAAAAACGTCATTCTATATCAAGAGCAGTTGATGCAAATTGCTCATAAAGTTTTTGGTCTTACCCTTGAAGAAGCTGAGATCCTGAGAAGAATTGTTGGCAAAAAGAAGGTCGATGAAATGCCTAAGTGGAAAGATAGGATTTACGAGGCGGGGAGAGAAAACAATCTCGACGAGGAGATCAGTGACTTCTACTGGAACTCACTGGTTGCTGCATCTCATTACTCATTTAATAAGTCTCACAGCTTTGCTTATGCTGACCTTGCAGCCAAGACTGTTTTCTTAAAACACAAGTATCCACAGGAGTTTTTCCTATCCATTTTGGAGTGCGCCGAGTTTGACCCAGAACCTTTGCAGACAGTATCTGGAGTAAATGAAGAGCTATCTGATTTTGGTATGCGTATGTTACCTCCATGCCTTTTTAAGTCTGAGTTTGATTTTACAATTGAAGAAGGTAATATTAGATATGGCTTAAACAGCATCAAGGGCATATCTTTAAAATCAATAAAAAGCCTGATTGATTTCCGAGGTATGGAATTCAATAACAAATACGAAGTATTCGTAGCTGCCAAGCAATGTGGTATAAACATATCTGTTTTATCAGCACTGATTCAAGCTGGGACTATGGATCACACCAAGACCAATAGAACCAGAATGGTTCTAGAAGCTCAATCATTTAACTTATTAACAGACAGAGAAAAAAGAAATTTCTCTAAAATAGGAGAGAGGTTTGGCTATGATATACTAAATGCTATATCGGAGGTTTTGGAAAAACAAACTCTTGGAGATGACAACAAGCCTATAATGTCTCAAAAAAGATTTAAAACATTTAGAGCCAAGTTTGATAAATATAAAAAAATTTATAATCAAAATAAAAAACATGAAATGTTTGCAAAGTGGAGATATGAAAGCTCTCTTCTTGGTTATAGTTACTCTCACAATCTTAGAGAATGTTTTCAAGATAGGTTTTCATCACTGACTGATTTAAAAGAAATAGAATATTTAGTTGACAGACAAAATTTTCAAGTTGTTGCAGAGGTGAAAGATTTCTTTACAAGAACATCTCAAAATGGTAATAAGTATATGATGCTATCAGTTTCTGATAATACAGCAACAAAGACATTTTTATTTATGGACAATCAAAGAGAAGCTAGATTAACAAACTTTTTAGACGGTAAATATAAGCTTGCAAAAAACAAAGTGATTTTTATATCAGGATCTAAAAGTAACAATACGTTTTTTGTAGATAATGTGAGTCCAATTGAAACAGATATATATATGAAATTGAGGGAGGTAAAAGATGCCTAGTTTACCCCTAACTCCACATATAGAAGGAGTTCTTGACAAAACCAGAGAGCTTTCTGCTATTCTGCACAGAAATGGAGCAGACATAGATTTATTTTTCCACTGCTTCTTAAATGATTTGAGTCAATCCTGTGCAACTATATTTAAAAAAGTAAATGTAGATCCTAGAGATTTGTTAAAAGAGTCTAGAGAGGTTCTTAACAAGAAACGTAAAAATAAAAATGTTACAAAATCTCTTAAAACAGATATCCGCAAATTATTAAAAGAAGCAGATCAAGTATCTAAAGAAAATTTTGAATTAGATTACATACCTCCTGAGATAGCTTTGATGATGTTTTTTGATGAAAAACATGCGCCCAAAGTTATTAAAAAACTTTATCCTCAAGGCGACGAGCAATCAGATTGTATCGTTTTAGGTTTCATAACTGAGTGTTCTCTAACAGCTAAAGATTTTGAATTATCAGACGAATTAAATAAATTAACTATTGATAAGCCCGATGACTGGATTGATATGTTCGACAAGAATGAGATACTTTCTCAGTTTGCCGAAAACTTAAATTTAAAAGGTCTAAATGGAGAGATAGACAAGATAGTTGATTTCGATGGCAAGATGGATGAGCTGTCTACAACTCTTTGTAGAAAGAAAAAGCCAAATGCACTTTTAGTTGGTCCAGCGGGGACTGGTAAAACATCTCTCGTAGAGGGGTTAGCTAATAAAATAGTTATGGGTGATGCTCCAGAGCTTATAGCTAATAAAGTTATATATTCTGTTAGCTTATCTAGCATGGTGGCTGGCACAGAATACAGGGGTCAGTTTGAAAAACGCCTAGAGGACTTTGTAAATGAAGCAAAGAAATATACTAATCTAATTTTGTTTATTGATGAGGTCCACACGTTGATAGGTGCTGGAGGAGCTACTAGCAATTCTCTAGAAGCTTCTAACATACTCAAACCAGAACTTGCTAGAGGAACAATTAGCTGTATTGGCGCTACTACAATCAACGAATACACAAACACTATTAAGAGAGATACTGCTCTAGATCGTAGATTTGAGAGAATTATAATTAGAGAACCCTCTAGATTTGAGATGGAAGAAATTCTTCCTACTATTGCTTCATATTACGAAAAATTTCACACAGTTAAATATACTAACTCTTTCTTGGATAATGTTATAGACTACTGCGAAAAGTATATACCTAACAAATTTTATCCTGACAAAGCAATTGACATAATAGATCACTGCGGGGCACAAGCTAAAGTTAATTTTTGGCATGTTACACCATCTATAAAAGAAATACAGGTGGAGACAATGAAAGCTGCCCTAGATCCAAAAAAAGATCATACAGAGCTTTTAGAAAGACTTAATGATAGCCTAGAGAAATGGACAGAGGGTGTCCCAGAAGAAAAACCAGAGGTAAAGCTTTCACATTTAAAGGATTTCTTTTCTAAAAAAAGAAACCCATTGAGTAATACGGTCCTCATAGACAAGTGCTTTAAGTGCATTGAGAAGTCAATAGTCGGACAAAAAGAACTACTCAAAAACCTAAAAGAGAAAATAACTTTATCTTCTCTTGGTATTAGAAAAACAGACAACTTTTCTTCCCCTGATTGTTATGTTGTTAGCGGATCTAAATTCAGTGGCAAGTCTTACTTCCTCGATATATTCAAAGACACATTACAAAAACATGGAGTAAATGTTCTTTCATACAGTGGTGTGCATTTTGCTGATTTGTATGCTCCTCATAAGATAGCGACCTCTCAGGGTAATAATACATCTCTCTGCGAGAAAGTCTTAATCACTCCAAATAGTGTCATTATTATTGATGATTTTCACAAAGTAGATAACTCTTCTATACCCTTGTTTAATCAAATATTTAAGGATGGTAGGTTTCAGATGAACAATGGTGACATGGCTGATTTCACTAATTGCATTATCTTTCTAACAAGTGATCTGTCTAATAGCCAATCATCTATGGGTTTTCAAGAGGCTAAGTCAGATAAAGATAATTTAATGATTCATCCAGACATATTGAAGCATGTTGATGAATGCTTCCCGTTGAAAGAGATAGACGAAAGAGGTCTTAGAAGAATACTATGGATGAAACTCAAGAGGCTTAAAAATAGACTTAAAGATAATGAAGTAGAACTTAATTTTGATTTTAAATACATAAAATCAATTATAGATAGCTTGTCTAATGAAAAAGTCAAAATAGAAGCTCTAAACAAAAAAATACTTTCAGAAATAACCACTTATGTTTCTAACTCTATATTAGAAGGAAATAAAAAAATTCAACTTTCTATTGAAAAAAGCTAAGTTTGATACGATCATAAATCATGAATGGCTCGGCTGCTAAAAAACTACGCAAGATAATCGGCTACGATAAAAAAAATCCAAATCCCATTCACAAAAGACTTTACACAAGGCTGAAAAAACGCTATGGATCATCTGATCCAAAGAAATTTTGGAAAGAATTAGAATCAAGATTCAACAATGAGTGATAACACTAAATTAAATGATGAATGGAAAAAGCGCGAATTAGGAGCGCTTTGGAGAGTGGACGGTAAAAAACAATCCTTCTACAGTGGGTCTATTAAAGACTCTACTGGAGAAGAAATTAAGATTGTATGCTTCCCAAACTCTTTTAAAGAGAAGGGTTCTAACCAACCTGATATTAGGATTTACACCAGTAAAGAGGGCGATTAGTATGAGTGAAGAGGATATTAAAAAACTCAAAGCTTATCTCACCTCTGAAATGGTCTCTAGGGTAACTCTAGCAGAAGCAATTAACATTATGCATAACTTGGCTACTCAAGAAGTTGAGGAGAATGTCAATAAAATGTCTGATGAGGAGAAAGCTAGCGCTCTTGAGGAACTATCTGCAAAAGTAGAATCTCAAAAAGAACAAACTACAGAGTCTGATTCAGGAGAATAGGTGTAAGACACTTAAAATGGCTTATACGCTCACCTTCCTAGACCATAGGTTATATCAAAGTTTATCTTTTGATGCCGATATTAAGTTTCCTGATTACTCAGAATATACTAAAAAATTCTGGATATTGAAGGAGTATGCTAAAACGTCATCAAAGATAAGCTTAGGTGAAAAAGGTGAGAACCCAAGTGTAAAAACGAATTCTTCTTATAGTATTGAGAAATCATTTAGGGATGATGGAGAGCTTGTGGTAGAGTTAATACAAAATATCAAATTTTCTGATGATTTTGATTACTTTGCTAAAGCAGAGATACAAGAGACTGAAGATGAAGAGCTTGAGGCCATTTTTAGTGAAATTAAAGCCTCTGATTTTGATGTAAGTAAAATCAAAGAACTTTTTCACGATTGTTTTGAACAATAACGTATTAATAACTGGTGCAGCTGGATTTATAGGTAAAAACCTATCAGCTTTCTTGGAGCATAGGGGTCTTGAGGTTACTAGATTTGATAAAATTTTAGGCCATGATGGTTACCCTGATATCTTAAATCAAGATATTGTTATACATCTTGGCGCTAATTCTAGCACTACAGAAACAAATCTAAGCAAGATTGTTTATGAGAACTTTGAGTTCTCAAAGAGACTGTATGAAATGTGTTCTCGTATTGATGTAAAGTTTCAATATGCTAGTAGTGCTTCAGTTTATGGTATTTCTAGGACATTCAAGGAGACTGATTTCTGTAAGCCTCTTAATCCTTATGCTTTTAGCAAATATATGTTTGATTGTTGGTTATTAAACCAAGATTACCCATATCAAGGATTTAGATACTTTAATGTATATGGTTTGGGAGAAGATAAAAAAGGTAAACAAGCCAGCCCTGTATCCAAGTTTATCAAACAAGCTCAAAGAAATGGAGAAATAAAAATATTTGAGAAAAGCGAAAAATATAAAAGAGATTTTGTTTCTATTGATGATGTTTGTGAAATACATTACAGAATGCTAGATAATGATGCTTCAGGCATTTTTAATGTAGGGACAGGGCGAACAATTTCATTCAGGGATATTGCAGAGATTGTAAAATCAAATTCTCATACAACTATTACTGAGACCCCAATGCCAAAAGAGTTGAAGAGTCAATATCAGAAATTTACAAAAGCGGACAACTCTAAATTATTAGAGGTTATAGGTGATTATGATTGGCAGACTGTAGAACAATATATAAACCAAAATATCGATGCTTACCTTAATTAAAAGTGTTTTAAAATCTTTGGAATTGTATTTGTTTTTGAAAAACAAGGCATTTTATCTAAAATTAGTTAAAGATCATGAAAAAGAACGTAAATCAATTATACAAGAAATTGAAGACATTAGGACTAATGGCGGTGACGCTGACCGTGCTGACCTCTTGCGGGAGCAACTCATCCGTAAAGACAGGGACTTTGAACATTTATCAGCCATCTACTCTAAATCTGAAAAAGGGGGTGACAGTTCAAACAGTTGATGGTTATTATATTCCTCAACAAGATGAAATTTGGCACTCTGACACTAGATTTAGAAAACTTGAAAGACAAATCTATTTTCCTAGTGGCAAATAAATCTTGAAAAATAACATATAACTTATATAATATAGCGAATATGAAGTCGATTGAATTCACACCAGAAGAGGCTCAGGCGGTCATCCAGCTTTTTGACGTTGCCTGTAAGAGTCAGGGTCTTGGGGTGGCAGAAGCTGCTGCTACTTTAACTAGAAAATTCCAACAAGCATTTGGAGAGCAAGCAGAGCCAGAGGTCGTAGAAACCTCTGAATTTGCAGATTCTGTAGAGCCTCCTTCAGAAGATAGTGAGTAATTTATACTTGACTAGCTATTTTCTGGTGCAACAATAATCTCAGTATGAAGAATCGTATTCTTACAACAATAATTATGGGTGCTGCTTTATTCAGCACGGTTAATGGAGCTACAGTTGCTGATATTTCAGTTGAAGCTGGTGTTTCTTACAGTAATCTGTCAACTAGTGGTGGATTAGCTATTAGAGATAATTCAGTATCTGCCTCTATTTCAGCAGAAAGCCCTCTTTCTGGAGGAACTCTAAATTTAGCTGTTGATCTTTTTAGAACCGATGATGAAACAGAAGCTGACGTAGCTGTCGCTTGGGGTTTACCTGTTTCAGTTTTTGGAGCTACTATTGACGTAGAGGTCTACTTCCAAAAGATTGATTCCTCTTTCGGGGGATGGGAAGAAGTCGGAGTAGCTCTTGGTTACTCGCTTGACTGGTTTGATGTTGGAGCTGCATTATGGCATGAACTTGGCACAAACGCTGGTTATGGAGCTGAACTCACTGTTTCCCGTGAATTTGCCACACCTGTCTATGGACTTAGTGCTAGCCCATTTGTAACAGTTAACTTCGCAGACTCTTACAATTCTGTTGAAGTAGGTTTTTCTGCAAAATATGTCATGTCTGACGCTCTGTCGGTTGGCGCGAAAGTATCACTTAATGATAACGATGCAGGTGGCTCATACGCTCTTGATAAAGAGTGGATGGCTGGACTTGGCCTCGCCTACAAGTTTTAATTAATTTTATGAAAAAAGTAAACACTAGGGTCATTAGTGCGATCCGTAATACAAAAGGTCGGTTTTTTGGACTTTATACATCTAATGGAGAAGTCCTTAATGCTAAACTTAAGTCAGAAACAAATAACTATGTTAATGTTTATGACCGTAACGCTGGTGTGAACCGCAAGTTTGCAAAAAACAATATTGCTGGAGTTCGCGTTGCAGAGAAAAATTTTGGCAAGGTTTCTTAACTTTATCAACTACACATCTCAAACAAACCAAGAACCCCCTCAAAAGGGGGGTTCTTTTTTTGTGTTTATGTGTAAAGTAAATATACATGGAACCTGAAAAGTCTTTAATAAGGGAATTCCTAAATGGAGGATGGTTGGTGCCACTTGTTGGCGCTGCTGCAATGTTTGCTAGACTTCTTTCGGGACAAAACGAATTATCTTTTAAACAACAATTAAAACGAATACTTACGGCTGCGATAGCTGCTGGTATAGCTTGGTTTGTATTAGAACAAACGGACGTATCCTCCCTAACCAAAGCCATAACATATGGTATTATTGGTGTTGTTAGTCCAGAGGTTATAAGTGGAATCGTTAGATTAGGAGAACGATTCTCAAAAAACCCCGAGCGATTTTGGAAAAAATGAGACCTAAGTTTATAGTTTATTGTTTAGCTATTATATGCTTAACTTTTGGATGGAGAGGTTTAACTCTCACTGAAAAGATAGAAGCTACTTTAGAGGAGAATGCTAGACAAGCGGAGGCTTCAATAATGGAAATAGGGATGTGTTTTGACTGGTATGGTATAATCATAGTTGATTCTGTAATCAAAACATCTCACGGTGTCATATCAACAAATGAAATGGTTGATGTTCTTGAAGAGGAAAGTAAGAATAAAGATGAATACTTAGAGGGATATAAGGATAGTATCACAGAAGATGAGACTGAATATGCAGATTTTGTTTTTTCTCAAGAGGAAAAAATTAGCCTATATGTTGATCAACTTATTAAGTGGGCTAACAATAATGATATAGATAAAATAAAAGCGTCTATTCCATTAATGTATCAAATGACAGACCCAACAATTGATGCAATCAATAACATAATGGATACAAAAATGTATTATAATGAAAAAAAATCAGAAGAGTTGCATGGTCAAATAAGTCAATATAGAGACTTTATGATTCTTGCGATAGTTTTATCAATCGTAATGTCCATATGCACATCTCATAAAACACGTTGTATATAAATGAATTTTAGAGGTAAAAAAGAAGTTGTAAAAGCAGTCCAGAAACTCCTTGGTGTCTCTGCTGACGGTGCTGATGGTCCTGTGACTTGGAATGCAATACTAGCTAAACTGTCAACAAAAGATACTAATAATGTTACTGGTAGCATAGCAGAGAGGATGGTGCAATTAGCTCGCGGTGAAATAGGAGTGTCAGAAGTTGATGGTAGCAATTGCGGACCCAGAGTGGATGAATATAAAGCTGCTACTTGGTTAGATCCAGATAAGGGTTGGCCTTGGTGCGCTGGTTTTATTTGTTGGCTGATAAGAGAGGCTATAGATGGAGAAAAAGTTGCATTTAAAAGACCTCAAACCGCTGGAGCTTGGGACTTTGAGAACTGGGCTAAAAAACAAGCTGGCAATGGTGTTGAGTTAAGAAAACCTACAAACGAAGATATCAAAGCTGGTGATATAGTTGTTTTTAGTTTTTCTCACATCGGCATAGCAGTCAAAGACATTGATTCTAGTGGCTATGTAACCACTATAGAGGGAAACACCAACGGTGCTGGTAGCAGAGAAGGCGGCTCTGTGTTAGAGAAAAAACGTCATGTATCTAAGATTAGGAGTAGGATAAGGATTCTGTAATATGGAGTGGGAGGTAGATCTTACTGAGCAAATCAGGGCTAGCAAGTGGAGCATGAAGCGTAAACGCGCTATTGATTGCAACAACCCAAAAGGTTTTAGCCAAAAACAGTATTGCAAAAGACAAAAAAGAGGAGGGTCTTACAAGTCGGAGGGCGATAAGGGTAGAGTCCCAGAGAAACGCAAAGATGGGACTAAAAGGCCCAAATCTGAACATTCAGACCTTTATACTGACGAAGATCCAAAAGGGACAATAAAAGGCTTAGGTTTTAAAGATGCTAAAACTGCTAGAGATTCTATAAAAATAATTAAAAACTCTAATAGAAAACATGCTCATAAAGTTCAAGCGATGCTTGTGATGATACAGAGGGCCAAAGTCGCGCTTAAAAGGACATCAGACCCTAAGAAAAAGAAAAATCTTAGAGCAGCTATAAAAGCATATGAGCCAGCTTTTGAGAGGCTTAAAAAAAAGCAACTCTGATATAAAATTTTTTGGATCTAATTCTTTGACACGTTATAATAATTTCGTGCAAAAAGTTAAAATTAAGATTAATAAATACGATATTTTTGACTACGCTGTTGGTCAGACCACTTTTGACCCTATCGAAAAGTGCATCGACCCGATGAGATATGAGGTTTTTGATACTTTTATATACGATACAAAAGAAAAGAAAAACATAGATCAATCAGAAGATTTTTGTCGTTTTTCTAAACAAGTTTCTCAATTAAAAACTAACGCTAGAAAAATGCAGCCTTCTGAGATAGATCAGTTATGTCAGGAGCTTGAGGAAATAGCTCCAAAATGTATTTCCATTTAAATTACGATGGTGTAATTTACATTGAAAGGATATAATATATTATGGACATAATTATTCAATTAATTCAAGATAACCCTTGGTGGGGAGTATTTGCTTCTGCTGTTGCTCTTGCTTCTGCTATCACCGCTGCAACTCCTACCCCCAAACAAGGAAGTTTTTGGGCCAAGATTTACTCCGTTATTGATTGGGCTGCTCTCAATATTGGTAAGAGTAAAGATAAGGGAGAAGAGTAATTTACTCTTGACCAATCCTTTTGACGGCATATAATACTCTTGAATGAGTATTACTCCCGTTTTTTCTAGACTAGAAGCTCACCCAAAGAAATGGGGTGATGAGCTTTGGATAACTAATAACGAAAAGTATTGTGGGAAGATCCTTCGTTTTAACGAGGGGTCTTCTTTTTCTATGCATTACCACGTATTAAAAGAGGAAACTTGGTGTGTAACTAAGGGTAGACTAAAACTAGAGTATTACGATTTAGAAAAGGCTGATAAGCTTGATAAAATTCTAGAAGAGGGAGATGTGGTTCACTTAAATCCCTGTGTCCCTCATAAACTTACTGCATTAGTAGAATCCAGTGTTTTTGAGGTAAGCACTCAGCACTTCAATGATGATTCTTATAGAATAGAAAAAGGCGCATCTCAAAAATGAAATTTTTAGTAATCGGAGAAACTTGTAGTGATAGATTTTGCTACGGTAAATCAAACAGATTGTGTCCAGAAGCCCCAGTTCCTGTATTTGTTCCAGAGAATGGTGTTAGCAACTTGGGTATGGCGACTAATGTTTTTAGTAACCTAAAAGCAATAGATAACAATTTACACAATGGTAGTCCATATAGAAATGATATGGATCTTTTTACAAATGAGACTATGGGTCATAAAACCAGATATATTGATTCTCAGTCAAATCAAATGTTTTTAAGGGTAGATACTGATTCTTATCCTAATTGTAAGGAGCTTCCCGATAATATAGAAGATTACGATGCTGTTATTGTTTCTGATTACAATAAGGGTTTTTTAAAAGATTCGCACCTACAAGAAATTGGACTCAGGAGCAAACTTTCCTTCTTAGATACAAAGAAAAACTTTAATATTGATTGGTCAGATAGTTTTTCTTTTATTAAAATAAATGAAAAAGAATACGAAGAAAATGGTTGGAAACATAGAGCAGAAAATGTGCTTGTAACAAAAGCTGAAAAGGGTTGTTGGTATCAAGATAAAGATTACCCATTGAATAAGCCATCAGAAGTTAGAGATGTATCTGGTGCGGGTGATACATTTTTAGCAGCTTTTTCATACTCCTATACTGCAACAAAAAACTTAAATACTGCTATACTTTTCGCACAAGATTGTTGCCAAGATGTTATTACAAAAAAGGGTGTTACTACTATATGAAACATAGAAAAATAGTAAGTTATCAAGAGATTCTGCAAGAGAGGCAGACAGCTAGAGATATAGAAAAGTTTGGTATTAAAAAGTTTTTTATATTCACTAATGGATGCTTTGACTTATTTCATGCTGGTCACGCTACTCTATTAAGCGCAATGAAGAACGCTTGTAGCTTAAACTCAAGATTAATAGTTGGCATTAACAGCGATTCTAGTGTTAAATCTTTGAAGGGGGAAAATAGACCTATGATAAATGCAAAACAAAGAGCTTATATGGTTGCTTGTCATGAATCTGTAGATTATGTATTTACTTTCGGCACTAAAACAGTTGTAAAACAACTTCGTGAATTGCAACCAGATTTTTGGTGCAAGGGAGGGGACTACAATGATGACTCCCTAAAAAAATCAGAACTAAACGCATTCTGGGAAAACCCAACAGCAGGAGGTATAAAATTTATACCGTTTATAGAAAATATAAGCAGTAGTGATATCATCAAACTCATAAAAGAAAAAAATGACTGAGGAACAATTAGAATCAAACCACGAAGAAATCGGCTACTATAGCAATGAAATGCAGGATGTAGCTGCTCTTAGACTACTTAAAAATGCGGATTCGCCCACTTTTTTAGATATAGGATGCCGTCATCCTGTAGAAATAAATAACACTTTACTTCTTGAGGAAAATGGCTGGTCAGGTATTTGTGTTGATATAGATGATTATTCTGAAGAATTTAAAGAAAAAAGACAAACTCCTTTTTATCAAATAGATTCTACTAGTTATGAGTTCATAGAGCTTTTAGAAAAACATTTTCCTCAAAAGGTAATACATTACATGTCACTTGACGTTGATTCTGCAAGTTTACAAACTCTTAAAAACATTTTAGAAAATGGTTTTAAGTTCATATTTATGACTTTTGAACATGACTACCATTACGTTAGAACGCATGAATTATGTAATAAATGGGATGGTGGAGATAGAACTGTTGATGAAGTTAAGGCTTGCAAGTCTAGCTCCAAGAAGATGTTGAGCATTTGTGGTTATAAATTATTATTTGAGAATGTATCATTTCATGAAGGTTATACAGGGATTATTCCTCATCCTTGGGAAGACTGGTGGATAAATCCTATGTGTTTTAAATATGGACATTTAGTAAAACTTGATAATGTATCAGGTAAAAACATGCATTTTAAAGATTGTGTTGATAGGATTGTAATTTCTACACATTAGCAAAACATGAGCACTTACATCGTAGATATTGACGGGACAATATGCACTCACAAAAGTCCTGAAAACAAATATGAAGATGCCAAGCCACTGAAAGAGAGGATAAATTTTTTTAATAACCTTTACTCTGAAGGTCATCAGATTATTTATTGGACTGCTAGGGGTGGTGCTTCTGGAGTTGATTACTCAGAATTGACAAAGCAGCAACTTGATGAGTGGGGCGTAAAGAGGACAGAATTAAGGATGAAGAAGCCGTCCTATGATTACTGGATTGATGATAAAGCTCATAATGTTAATGATTTTTTTAGAGGATACCTTTATGATTAGTTGTTATGATGTCTAATAAAGCAAAGGGAATGTCTTCTCCTTATCACATAATGAAATCTACTGAATGTCAGGGCAGCGAACAAAGATTCTACGACTCTTGTAGAGCGATAAACAAAGATATTAAAAAAACTAAAAAAAATACCGATATATATAGTCACACAGATTTTATTGTCGATGGCGAGTCATATGATGTAAAAGGTATTAAACAGACTCAAAAAGAGGGTAAAATCCTGTTAGAGTTAAAAAACGTCCAAGGTGATTTGGGCTGGTGTAATGACCAAGGCAAACCAGAGTGGATTGCTTTTGATTATGGTCATTTCTTTTTATGCGCTAGAAACAAAGACTTATACGCATTTACTAAGACTTGCGAAAATCTAAATGTAAAAGTAAAAAGCGTAGGTAAAGCTTTGTATAAGTCATATACTAGAAAAGACAGGAAAGATCAAATGACTGTCATATACCTTTATGATGTCTTAAATACTTGTGACCATTGGTTTTTGCCATATAAAGAAAATCGTGCTCCAATGGAAGAATATGAGGAGCCAAAAGACTTATTGTAGTGTAAAAACCAGTAAACTTTTATATCATGCCACTTCCAGTCCCAAGAAATAATGAGAAAAGAGGCGATTTTGTTAGTCGTTGTGTGTCTAATTTAACTGATAAAGATGAGTTCAAAGACAATAAGCAGCGGGTTGCCGTCTGTATTAATATTTTTGAAGAAGCAGAATCAAAAGCTTCTGTTGTCACTGGAGAGGGAGACGAGAAAAGTCTTTATTTCTCTGATGCAGCTAATGAAAACAAAACTCTAAACAAGCCATTTAGAACTCCAAAGGGGCCTAAAAAGTTTTCTGTGTATGTTAAAAATGAAAAGGGCAATGTAATTAAAGTCAATTTTGGTGACCCTAATATGGAGATCAAAAGAGATGACCCCAAGCGGAGAAAGGCTTTCAGAGATCGACATAACTGCGATCAAGCAAAAGACAAGACTACCCCCAAATACTGGTCTTGTAAAATGTGGGAATCAGGGAAGACTGTTACTCAGGTAACAAAAGGATCTGCTGAAGACTGGGATGGAAAAACATTTTTTGACCATGATTCTCTTGTTGAAGAGTGTCCTGCGCTCTTAGATTTGGCAGAAGGCGCAAAACGCCCCGGACCCAAAAGCGGAGCACAGACACCAGCAGAACCAAGTGAAAGAAAAAGAGGCTCCAAGCGTAATCCCAAAGGTAGTGCCAAAAAAGGTGGTGGAAAAATTACTTTTAGTGAAAAAACAACAAATACACTAAAAGATAAGGTTAAAAAACATAACGCTAAGTATTCTAGAAAAGTGACCTTGGGTCAGCTTAAGCGCGTTTATCGTCGTGGCGCAGGTGCTTTTAGCACCTCTCATAGACCTAATATGTCCCGTCATGGTTGGGCTATGGCTAGAGTCAATACTTTCCTTAAAATGATGAGGGGTGGTAAGGTTAAAGAATCTTATAGAAAAGCAGACCAAGATATTGCTAAGGCGGCATACAAAAGCAAGAAGGTTTATGGTATGGAAATGGGCGATGATGAAAAGACCGTGTTTAAATCTTACATGAGTCATTGTATGATGAACGATGCTGATATGGTTGACACAAAAGACATGGATATGGATAAAACTATGTCTTCTTGTGCTATGCAGTATAAGAAAGACAGGGCTATGATGATGGAAAAAGATGAGGAGAACAAGGCACAGCTTACTGAAAAACAGAAAAAACTTCCTCCAGCTCTTAAAAAGGCAATCCTCGAAAAAATGAGAAAAGAGGGTAAAATCTCCAAGGAGGAGGAAGAAGAGGAGAGCAACGCTGCTCATCATTATGATAAAAAAAAGAAAAAGAAGTCGGAAGGTAAAAAGAAAAAATATTCTTACGGTGCTCCCGATATGAATAAGCACTACTTTGAAACAAAGGAAGAGGCTATGAAAGATGCTGAGAAGCTTGGCTTAGATGGCATACATACCCACAAAACAGAGGACGGCAAAACTCTGTATATGGCTGGCCCAAATCATGAGGCTTTCATGAAGCGTCATAAAGAGGTCATGAAAGAAAAGGAGGATTCTAAAAAAAAAGTAAAGTCTGATAGCAGTCTCTGGGAGAATATAAGAAAGAAAAGAGAGAGAATAAAAAGAGGCTCTGGAGAGAGGATGAGGAAAAAAGGCGAAAAGGGTGCTCCAACTGCTGATCAAATAGAAAGAGCCAAGGGTAAGAATAAAAAATAATAAAAATTCATATTACCTAAATAAATTAATACTGTCACTCACAAGGTGACAGTATTTTTGCTATAATATGTGGGTCGCTGGAAACACAAATAATTGAAATCAGTGTAATTATTTAATATCATTGTTAAAGTGAAGACCATCTTAAAAAAGGTAATTAATTTAGAAACGAAACGTCATGACTTTGATAATGATTTCGCATATATTGAGATATGGAAAAACGCAAGATTAAAAGATTGCTATTTTGCAGAGAAACAATATTTGTGGCCTGACGGTTCTTTAAAAAGAGGTGGTTTAAAATATTTTTATTCACCTAGTATCAAAGAGGAAGTCGAAAAAGAAATAAAACCTGTTGATTATAACAAGTTTAGATTTTTTGGTCGATTATTTTATTTTAATGAAGATGGTGAGATATGTCAGATTGATAATGATCAATCTAATTTAAAGTCATCTTTTTCAGTAAAGGTGATTTAAATGGCAGAAGAAGAAGATAAGTATACATCAGACTTTACTTTTATTGAGGGTATTGATGGGACTACTGTTCCAATCAATGAGCCATTTTATCCAGAAATATCATATTTATTTGGAGAGGACGATGATGGATCGCAGATTCAAACAGGTTTCTCTATTAAATTTAACCAAGGTTATGTCTATAATAGAACTTCTGAAAGTAATGTTCAAGATACAATAAAGGCTCAAATATCAGACATGGAAGAGCCTTTCCAGATATCAGATACTGGGAACGCAAGGTTTTTCGTTGAAGTTATAGTAAACAAAGATAATTTTTTAGTAGAGTCAGCAACTTTTACAGGAATTGAGGGAGCTGATATTGATAAGATAGGCACCAATGAGGGTATTAATACAAATTTTCCTCATATTATATTTAATGGGCTTGATGATGATATACCCGATTTTACTGGATACTTCCCAGTTTGCGATGTTGATGGGGGCGCAATATCAAGATTTTATCAAAGGGGAGATATTGTATTAAGTGATCGCCAGTTTAAGCAATTAGGCGAGGCCGTAGCCGATGATTCTACTTCTTCTACAAAAGTAAATGGTTCTTCAAGAATTTTAAGGGATGATGAAAGAACAGACGAAAATCAACCCGTTAGAGTTAGGGGTGTCCAAGGTGCTGGCACTGTATATGTTTCTGAGACTTCAGACTATGTTGTAGTTAGCGGTGAGAATGTTGGCGCGGGAGTTAGCTGCGCTAATATTGGTTCAGCAGTAAAAGTATATGAAGATGGATCTTCTAATCCTTTTGAATTCAGGACTTTAACAGGAAATGGCAAGCCCGAAGATGAGGGTAAAAATAATACCACTGTTAAAATAGATCCTACTAATGCTAATCAAATTTTAATCAGTGGTGGTCACGCTAAAAACCTAGAAAGCACTGCTGGACAAAAGGTTTATGTAGAAGATTCTATAAGGCCATTTAAGTTTAGAGGCATAGGTGTTACTGGTCCCAACATTAGCATTTCAACAGTAGGAGCTGGTAGTAGTTCATCAATTCTTATAACTCATACTGAGCCTACTCACGCTACACCTACTTTACAAGAAGTTACAGATGAAGGATCTACAACTACCACAGAAGTTACGCTTGGTGGTTCTTCATCGATTGGTAGCTCTCCACTTAGTGTCGTAACAAAAGGATCAAGCGCAAATGGCATATCTGTTTATGCTAATGGAGATACAACAAATGAAATTGTAGAGTTAAAAGAAGACACATCGGATCATGGTGTTGTCCAAGTAAATTCTACTGATGGTGCTACAAGCGTCGAGATGGGTAGCAATAGCTCTAGTGAGGGAACGGTCACTACATCCAATGCTGCTGGTGATCAAGCTACAAACGTAGTCGGCGCAGATGGCGCAGGAAATGCAACTTACACTCAAACAAATTCTGCTGGCACTACCACAAACCAAATAGCAGCAAAAGATGATACTGATACTTATTTAAATGCGGGACCAGTTGCTATTGGGAGTAACTCTACTGTTGCTGGCAGAAGTCTTTTTGTCGAAGGCACTACCAGAATCCAAGACTCCAGCACTGCTGGTGATGGAACATTAGAATTTGGAAATGATTCGACACATAGTTTGTCTTACAAGACAAGCACGGATGCACTTACTGTAGGCGCTGGTATTAAAAATCTTGATGCAGATCATGGTGATCAAATAAATGTTTATAGCACCAATGCTGTAAGTTATAGCGCACAGGATGCTTACATGATTGCTGGCTCTCCTGCTACTGGTTCTGCTATATTAGCTGGATCTGGAAACTCTATTAGTGGTCATTTTCATGCTATAACCGCTGGAGCAAAGAATTTGATTTCGGGTAAATCAATGAACTTCATTGGTGGAGGCTCTGGAATTGATATAATAGATAGTGAATTTGCAATATCTGTAGGTGGTAGAAACAACGATTTAAGTGGAGCATCTTTCTCTGTCATAGGAGGTGGATTTAACAATACAATAGAAGGCCCAAACTCTGCCATCGTTGCTGGACAGGAAAATAAAATTAAATTTAGATCAGATGGCAATCATGGATTTAACTTCCTTGGTGCTGGAGGGTCTAACACTATTGATGGCCTTAATAACGTATTAGCTGGAGGTATCAATAACCTTGCGTCTGGTCAAAGAAATGCAATTATCGGTGGTCAAGGTAATGAGACTATAGCAAATGATGCTGTAGTTGCAGGTAACTTTTCTAAAGTTCAGAAGGGTCATCATGGAGCCTTTGTTTTCAGTGATTCTATAACTACTCCCGCTCTTTCTGTTGGCGCGAATACAATGCTCTTAGACTTTAAGAGTGGTGTTTATGTTACAACTGATAGTGGTCTTTATATAAATGGCAACGCTGTTCTCACTGGTGAAACACCAGAGGGAGATACATTACAGACTGTCACAGATAGGGGATCTACGACAACAACATCTATTTCAATCGGTGATGATTTAGCGGTTGATACAGACACTTTATTCGTAGACGCCTCTACAGATCGTGTTGGAATAAATACAAATACTCTCACTACTTATGATTTTGAGGTCCAAAGCGCTGGTAGTAGCTCAAATCTTGGGATAATAGGGGGTTCCTCTAGCACTCTTGTTTTAAACAATACTGATACATCCATAGTCGCGATGGCTAGTTCCCAAGTGTTTTTGAGGACTACTAATGGTTTTTATTTCCAATCAGGGGTCACTAATAGAGCCGTTCTTACTAAAGAAGGCGATTTTGGTATAGGAACAGCTAGTCCATCTCAAACTCTTCATGTTAAAGGGATTGGTATGATTGAAGATACCAGTTCAACTGATTACGGAACACTTCAATTTGGAACTGATACCTCACGTTATATACGTGGTAATTCTGCTGAATTACAAGCTGGCACTACAATACAGCAACTTCATTTCCAAAAAACAAATGCTGCCGCACAAATAGCTTCTAGCGCAGCAGACGGGGTAACTGCAATACAACTGCTCGCAAGAAATGCTCATACCTCTGCTAATATTTTAGAGGTTGTAAATGGCAATGGTCAAACAGCAGATTTTGTTATCGATAGTGATGGTCGAGTTGGTATAGGAACAACTAGTCCATCTGAAAAACTTGATATATCAGGAAACATTCTTATAACTGGAGCTGGGAGTTCTGGCCCACACATTAAATTGGCGGGTCCATTTTGCACTTGGGAGATTGAAAGCCAATATGCTGGTGGAGCGAACAACGACATGTTCCGAATAAGGAACGCAACATTAGGTTCAGATGCCCTAGTAATAAACAGAGGTGATAATAATGTTGGTATAGGAACAACTGATCCAACTAAACGATTATCAGTAAAGCATGATAATGGCACAGCTTTAAGTCCTGTAGCAGAATTTATAGGTGGGGGTTCTGTTAATGATGAAACCCAAATACATGTCGGTAACGCATCAGCTTCAACTATACTTGGATTTAATAATGGTAACGGAGCACTGACTGGTCAATATGGATATGTTGGTATAAGTGGCGCTGGTGCCAATTATCAACCAATAACCTTTAGAACGAGTAATGTCGGGATAGGAACAACTGCTCCAGAAAAAAAATTCCATGTTGAAGGTGACTCTTTGTTTTCTGGAGATGTTAATGTTTCTGGAGATATTTTTATTAGGCGTCCTGCTGCTGTTAATTATAATACAGGTAAGTTTTTCGTAAATTCTTCTAATGAGTTACAAATTAATCATGGCACTCGCGAAGCTTTAAAAGCTACTGTTAATACAGCGACAACAATATTTGGATCAACCACTAATACTTTTGTAGAAGCAGGTAACTCTGATGTTGAGCTTAAAGTCCAATTAGGTGGACAATTAAAGATTAATACGTTCTTCGGCGATAATGATTTAGCATTCTCTTCACATGGAGGTGATAAAATCCTGTCTGTTCATGAAGATGCATCTGCTAATTCATTTGTCTTAGGCTCTAATAGTAATGTCGGCATAGGATTAAGTAATCCAGCACATAAACTTGTCGTTTCTGGGGATGTCGGAGGCACGGGAGACGGGGGTAGGATTACCTTAAATGGCACAGGCTACTTGCTCTCGGGCGAAGCTGGGACTGAAGCAGATACATTGCAGACTGTCACAGATCGTGGCGCTACTAGCACCAATGCTATTAACGTATCTAATATTGTAACAGCTAATGAGTTTAATGTGGGTAATCAAGGTAAAGTTGTTTCTACCGCCACATTAGGACTTCAACTCCAAGCTAATAGCACAGATAAGCCAATTATATTTTCCACTAACAGTGGAGGTATGACTGAGAGGATGCGTATTACAAGGACTGGTATTGGTATAGAAAC
>VTLG01005649.1_pt1 | contig 98160 bp, 130 predicted proteins | sample 4694571 | NCBI WGS metagenome assembly VTLG01 (sample SAMN12604809, study PRJNA352737) | marine metagenome | biome: ENVO:00000447; feature: ENVO:00000209|ENVO:00000569|ENVO:01000036; material: ENVO:00002151; isolation source: viral sequences binned using virsorter ... | reverse complement strand
ATTAGATAAGGTTGAGGTGATGAATCAATTAAACACAGCGAATCTATTAAAGGTATCGGCCTTCACAGGTGGTCCTTTTAATAACGACATAGTAGAATACGCAAGAAGTGTTCTGATTGACCAAAAATGGGAGGAACTTCCCGACTATGTATAAGAACAAGGCGGCTGTTTCTGGCGTTCTCCAAACTGGTATCCAACCCAGCGATGATGAACTAGAGTCTACGACTACTGTTAACAGCCCAACTAACGGTGATGAAGTCGGAATATGGTCTGACTTCGCACTCGAAGGATTAAAGAATTATGAGTAAAACTGAAAATAGTAAATCAGTTGGTGAGAGTATGGCCAAGCAATATAAGGCTTGTGTCCGTCTTGAACACATAGCGACTTCGTATCCCGAAGTAGTACCTATCAACTCTAAGGAGTATATGTTACTGACTGTCAAGGACAACCAAGACGCGTGTTCTGACTTAGCTTTTAGTAGTATGATTTCAAGGGGTGTATTAGAGCCTGACTGGTTCGAAGACTACTTCTTTGAAGGCGTATATTACGAAGGCCAACTTAAATCCCACTAGCAGGACGAACGATCTAAGACGACTTATGTAATGAGATAAGGTCGTCTAAGCGCATGACCACGAGTGTTTCCTGTCGATTCCTAGACATAACCACAAGGGGTTTATATGACTTACAGTTCTCTTTTGCCTGTTCCCACGCAGCCCACACATTCAATTTTTCTTGATTCTTACACTCTATACTATAGGGGAACGCCTCTCTTGCCGCTCTGGACATGATAAGATCTTCACCTTGACTGCCCATCGGACGACTTTCTATGTCCTCTGGGTGTATATCCAACTCTTCGATAAGCTGTGTCCTTACCTGTTGTTGTAGTCTCCTACCCTTTGCTTTTGCTGAACTTGTCTTCATTCTGAACCTCGCGCGCCGCTCTCATCCTGATTCTGACTGCCACTCTGATACGCTCTTATACCATTACGCACCATATGGCGTATTAAGTCTGAGCGATTAAAGTGATTTCTACGGCAAAACTCTGAGCGTTCTAGTATTTCGTCTAGCATCTGTACGACTGACACTTCAAATCGTGTGTTTACTGACTCTGTATAACGCCTCATTGGAACCCCCTATTTCTGTGTTCGGTTATGTTTTACATTTATAGAGGTATATAGTCAATCGGATAACCCCCATATTACGAGGCCTATCACAATTAGGAGTAGTAGGTGTTCTATACCCACCTAAACAGGATAGAGACTTGGCCTACACCTACTATATGAGGTATATTCTCTACTGGAACTGTTTCGATTGGACCTGGTCTCAGAGGTATATGTGGATTCTCTTGGTATTCATAGTATATATCTGGATATACAGTAGGATACTCTAACATAAGAAACATACAGCCACCTACAAGAAAGGTTACGAATAGTGCTATTAGTGTGTTTTTTATCATAAGGTTATATGGTACATAATTAGTAGCCTACTTTCAACCTTTTTCAGGTGGTTCAGCAAACTCTCCTTCCCCTATGAGATACTCTTCAAGGTCGTGCAGTTCTCTTAGGATTCGGTTATATTGTGTCTCTAACCACTGCTCTTTGTTTGCATTATGTGTTTTAAGTAGAGCTCTAAGTTCTCTAATCTTTTGTATGATTGCGAGTCGCTCTGGTGTATGGTACATATAGCCTACTTTCGAGAGCCATTTGATATGGAAATAATACCTATTATAGTACCATCTTCGGCTCTTATTGTACTTGTAGTCTTTGTTGTGATATTGGGGCACTCAAGGTGTTCATAATCTGTATCTGCCCACCAACAGATTTCGTCTTCCTTGGATTTCGGAACCGTTGTATCTTCGATAGGACTTTTTGTGACTCGATTTGTTGCGTCTTGCATGACTTGTTCCATACACCAATGCCATGCGTCTTCACTCTCTAGAAAGGCTGAACACTCACGGAAATGTTCTCTCCATGCATCGGAATCGTAAGAGTCATTCCACTCTGATTCTGTATTTGGTGGTATTCTCCACCCTATCGCACATGAGGCGAGTACACTAGTGCACAGTATCGTTATCAATATTCTCTTCATCATAATTCTCCTCGGTTGGGTCGTATATCTCTTCTTTACAAAACGGACAGTATTGTGGTATATATTGTAGTCCCATATCGTGTTCTATCTTGAACTCTGCACCACAATTCTCACAAAAGAGTTCTGTTTGGTTTTCGTTATCAATCGCCATTTAATCTTTTTGCTAATTCAGTATATCCACCAATGTATTCTTCTTCAAACACTGCTGTATCCCATTCTTCGATTACTCTTATCTGTGGAAAAGTTCTTGCGTCGGGAAAAACTTCAAAGAGTTCTTCGGTAGTAAAATCTTTACCAAGACATTTGTATTCGTATATCTGCTGCTTTGTTTTACAAAGATTCACTGCCATATCACAATATGGACAATTTGGTTTACCCCATATCTGTATCATCTTAGCTTCCTATGTTTATATCAATGACAAGAAACGACAATAACATAAATGCTAGTGTTGAGAACTGTAAAATTGATGCGATAATCACTATTGTCAATGACCTATCGCCCCACCATTTACCTTCTGTTTCATGCCATTCTTTTATTTGTTCTGGTGTGGCTTCATCTGGTGCCCACCTTATACCTAATTCACTCGCCACTTTTTGGTCGGGTGATGTAAAATCTATTTCTAACTGTTTTCTATCTTCCATATAATCATTCCATACTGGTGTCATTTCATCTCCGTTTCGACCAGTTCTCCGAGAAGTTGTATCTCCCTCTCTGATAACTGACCTGCCTGAGCCCACATTGTTGAACTCATGGCGTTTCTTGTGCCCTTGTTTTTGTAAACCGTTAGCGCCTCAATTATATAGTCAGCTGATGAGCCTGCAAGTGCTGGAAACACTGCCATACCTTCACCATTCTGACCATGACACGCTGCACAACCAGCCCATAACCCTCGGACACTACTAAAAGGGTCACTTGCTGCCTCTGCTTGTTTAGCCTGTAACTGGTCTACTACAGAACCGTACATAGCTACATACTCTCGGTAACATTCGCCGGTACAGCTCTTATTATTTCCATAACCTTTGACCTCTAAGTTAGGGTAGATGACGCCAAAGTGGAAAGTCATAATTGCTGCAACGGCTGAAACTGCTAATAAAAATTCTCTCATGCTCTATCTCCATATCTATGATTTACTTCACTATGATGTTGTTCATCAGCTCTCACTTTCTTTATCAAATCAGATAGTCTGGCTGACTTCTTCATATTGTAGTAATCTATTGCTAATTGTGGGGCGGGTATATTCTCAATATAACCTGACTCTATAAGACTCAAGTATTCAGTATAACTTCGAACCGCCTCTTCTTCGAAGTATGCTATCATTCTGTGTGCTGTTCTATTGGCAAATATGTAGAGGCCAAAATAGAATAACATAAACACTAATTGTGCGAGTATCACTAGACCTCTTTCGAACCAGTTAGGTTTCGCTATCTCTATAAAGAACATCAAATGCATCCGTTCATTCTCTGCCTCTGCTAACATTTCTCTTATTGTAGGACCATATCCTGTCCTCATTTTTCTAAGACTTTTTAGATGTAACCACATACCTGCAACTATGCCTGGTACCCCTGCTATAGTCTCTAGAACTACTGCTCTATGACCATATCGTTTTGCGAAAAAAGTATCAGCGATGAATCGAAAGAACTTTGTCATTGAATATGCAAATCTGTCTGATACTGTTATTGGTCCACTACCTCTCATAAAATACCTCCAAAGTTGTTTTATTTCCTGATAATTCTCTCTCTACTCGCTCATGTAGTTTCTCTACTTTCTTTGGATATCCCCAACCTAATCGTGCTGTTCTCTTTCCTTTACTATGTGGTGGAACAAGACCTCTCTCTGTATACTGTTCTGCTGTAATATCAATTATATCGTTTTCACTTCTACAGAACCAATGATACTCACCTTCATCATCAACTGCACGGTGAAGTTCAAGTTCTGGATAGTAATTTTGTAATACACAAGAAGCGTGATAACAATGACCTGCCATTTTCTGTACAGCGTTTCTACTCAACCATGTTCTAGCGAGTAAATCTGTAGTCAAATTGTTCTTTATAGCTTCTATTACTTCTTTCATATCTAGTGCCCTATTTTAAAACTGAGATTAAGGCCTATCTCTTGATTATCATATACAGTTTTTATGTAGATGCCATTCATGATACCTAACATTAATGTTCTATGTTCTGGATTAATATCTAATATTCGATATGCGATATAGTTGACACCTAGTTTTAATAATACTACATCTGCTTTTGTGGGTCTATTACCAAGTAACGGATTGGCTTCTATATTTGTATACTTGGGGTGTCTTTGATTGTCTATAAGATTGAATGTTTGAAAGGTATCAATAACATTGAGAGATACATAACTCTTCCAGAGTAACTTATCTTTTGATTCCCAATCTTCAAAGTCTGAGTAGATTGAGAAAGAGTAAACCAGAAGTAATGCGTATAATAATCGTTTCATAATATAAATGTATTCTATAATTTAAATGTACTAAATTCGTCTTTCGTAATATCTTGTTTTATACCACCTACAATATATGATTCAACCTCTGTTTCTTGAGGTGCATTTTGTAGACCTCTAGATGATAACCAATGTTGAGTCCATGGAAGTGGATTGTTTGTTGATGGTATATCATATATGGGTTTTAGACCTAATGCTCTGAGTCTTTTGTTTGCGATGTATTCTACATATCTACCAAGTAATTCTTCTGATAGACCAATCATTGAACCTTCTTTAAATAGAAACTTAGCCCAATCTCTTTCTTCATTCACAGCTTGTCTAAATGTGTCATATACCCATTCTTCATTGTTCTTGATAACTTTGTTCATGACTTTATCGTTTTCTAGATTCATATAACATTTAAGTATATGTAAACTGATTGCTAGATGTTGTGATTCATCTCTGGCTATCAAACTAATGATTTTAGCTGACCCTTCCATAAGCTTTAACTCACCAAAACCAAAGGTACACGCAAATGAGACATAAAATCTTAGGCCCTCAAGTATATTGATTGAGATTAACATACGGTAGAGTTTCTCTTTGAGTTCGTATTCATCATTTCTATTCTGTTTTGCGTATTCTATGAAATCATCATAGTATTTTGTGACACTCTCTGCTCTCTGAATGATAGCGTCTTCATTTATGATATGGTCAAATACTTCTGCTGGGTCTGGATACAGGTTCTTTATCATATATGTGTAGGAACGACTATGGATAGTCTCCATGAAGTCCCATGCGACTATACATGACTCTAACTCTGGTAATGATACATGAGGAAGTAGTGCTAGAGCAGGACCTCGCCCTTGAACTGAATCAAGTAATATCTGATATTTAAGATTACTTGTAAAGATATGTTTTTGACTCTCATTCAATGCCTGATAGTCATTTCTATCTTTCTGTAATGATATCTCTTCTGGTCTCCAGAAATAACTCAACTGTCTCTGAGTCAAATTATCAAATATAGGATATTTGAACTCGTCAAATCTCTGAGTATTCAGTTGTTCGCCAAAGAACATTGGTTGTTTCTTAAAATCTACATTGTTTCTATTAAATACACTCATATTGCACATGCCTCGCAGTCTTCTTCTTGATTTCTATCATAACCTGACATCACATCAGCAGCATCGTCAACAGCAGAAGGTAATGATTCTATTTCTTCATCACCTTTCATATCATATGTATTTTGATAATAAGATGTTTTCCAGCCGTACTTATATGTGTTTAACATATCTCTTGCCATTACTGACAATGGAACTTCGTTGTTCTCGAACTTTTCTGGATTGTATGACCAATTACCACTTATGGCTTGGTCAAAGAACTTCTGCATAACAGATACTACTTTTATATATCCATCATTGTTGGGCATATCCCATAAAAGTGTATAAAAATTCTTTAAATGTGAGTAACCAGGTACTATTTGTTTTAATGGACCTTTTTTTGATTTCTTAATTGATAGATAGTCTCTTGGTGGCTCTATACCATTTGTTTCATTTGATACCACACTTGAACTTTCACTTGGCATCTGAGCCGATAGTGTTGAGTTTCTTAGACCATGTAGTTGCATCTCTTCTCTTAGTGTTTCCCAATCTAATTCATAATTTGGTTTGACTAAATCATCTACATCTTGTTTGTAGTGGTCAATCGGTAGTAATCCTTGAGAATACTTAGTCTCATTGAATCTAGCACAAGGCCCTTTTTCTTTAGCTACTTCCACACTACCTTTGAGTAGATAGTATTGAAAATGTTCACTAAGTCTATGTACTATTTCTAGAGCTTCTTCGTCACCATATTTAACTTTGTTCTTGGCCAGATAATGTGCTAGACCGATATATCCTACACCTAAACTTCTTCTTGATTCAGTTGATTGTTTAGCTGCTATGATTGGATATTTCTGATAATCTATGACTTCATCAAGAGCCCTAACAGCCAACTCACATAACTCTGGTAGCTCTGCTAGATCATTTGACAAACTACCTACATTTATTGCTGAAAGTATACAGAGAGCAATCTCTGCATCGTTATTTTCGTCAATATGTTGTAATGGTACGGTCGGAAGTGTGATTTCTTGACATAAGTTAGACATTTTCACTACATTACCTTCGAATGAACTATGACTATTACAATGGTCTATATTCATGATGTATATTCTACCTGTCTCAGCTCTTTCTTTGAGTAGGTCCATAAACAACTCTTGAGCTGATATCTTTTTCTTTGGTATTGAGTATGCTCTTTCATACTTCTCATATAGTTCATCAAACTCTTCACCACCAAAAGCGTCATATAAATCTGGAACATCATGTGGTGAGAATAGAGTTATATCTTCATTTCTCAGGAATCTTTCATAGAATATTTTAGATATTTGGATTGAGTAATCAAGTTTTCTTACTCGATTATCATCTGACCCTTTATTGTTTTTAAGAACTATAATATCTTCTATTTCAGAATGCCATATTGGGAAGTGAACTGTGGCAGAACCACCTCTAACTCCGTTCTGAGTACAACATCTTACAGTTGATTCAAACTTCTTGAGAAATGGTATAACGCCTGTATGTTGAACTTCGCCACCTCTTATCTTCGACCCCAACCCACGGATTCTACCAGAGTTGATACCGATACCAGCCCTTTGTGCAACATATTTCCCAATAGCCATATCAGAAGTAAAAATACTATCCAAAGTATCATCACTATCAACCAAGACACAACTAGCAAATTGACGAAGAGGCGTTCTAACACCTGCCATAATAGGCGTAGGGATATTGATTTTGAATGTTGATATAGCTTCGTAATACTTCTTAACATATTTTAGTCTTTTTTCAGGTTTGTAGTCTCTAAACAGAATAGCCGAAATCAACATATACATATATTGAGGTGACTCATACAGTTTACCCGAAGACCTATCTTGAACTAAGTATTTATCTACTATCTGTCTTAAACCCGCATATGTGAAATCCATATCACGGTCATGTTTAAGATAACTATTGATTGTATCCCATTCTTCATCACTATAATAGTTTACTATATGGTCGTCATATACACCTTGATTGATATTTCTTATAACTATATCTTTGATATGTGGGTATATCTCTGCGTCTTTCCATTTTGTATTGAATACATCTTTACGAATTTGAAATAGTAGTAGCCGTGCTGCTACATACTGATAATTAGGTGATTCAAGTGATATCAAATCTGCGGCAGATTTTATCAGTATATCTTGTATCTCTTTCGTTGGCATTCCATCATAAAACTGTAGACCACTATTCATTTCTACAGAAGACTCAGAAACACCTGCAATACCTATACAGGCTGCTTCAACCATTTTATGAACTTTTTCTAGATTTATAGGCTCAACAGAGCCATTGCGTTTAACTACTTTAGTTTCACTTTCAACTACCACTTACTTTACTCCAGTCACTTAAAGCCATTCTGGCTTGTAAACCAGAGACTTTGTTTTTATCTATCATTTGTAGTAGAACATTTGAACTTAGACCGCTCAAAATCATATCATTGATATCTTTTTCAACAATACTTTTTGGCCACATGCAGATGGTAAAACCATCATCAATCATCTGACCCATTTTTTTAACTATCTCAGGATTCCTAGGCTCGTTATCAAATACTACGACTGCCTGAGAGACAGGTACTATATTTTTTAGTTTCGTAAAGTCACTACCTGCAACTGCAATTGAGTTAGGTAGAAATAAACTATCAATGGGGCCTTCTGTAACATAAACTGTATTATTGAAATCGACTTTTCTAAGTCCGTAAATAAGAGGTAATGTTTCATCTATCTTTAATGTTAAATACCGTAGTTCGTTGTTATTAAGAGCCCTGCCTGAGATTCCAACTAGTTGACCTTGTCTTGAATAGAAAGGAAATACTAGTCTTGGGTCTGTTCCAAATACTCTATCCTTATACTTATAATCTAAAGATGCCAGACTTTGGCTATGTTCTATATAGAACAAATCGTCCCATTTATCTTTAGGTATATTTCTTATATTTAGGTAATCTCTAGCTTGTTCTGAGTCAATAGCCTTAATACAACCTACTTTTTTTAGTAAGTTTTCTTTTTGTGTTCTTGTTTTTTTACTACTTTCTCTTTGTAATGGTTCATACTTTCTATTAGACTTCTTGTCAAACTTCTCCATACAATACTGTTTATAGAGTTGACTATCTTGTTCTTTGAGAAAGTTTACGAAACCCTTTGACTCACCACAGTTATGACACTTATATACAAAACTTTCTTTGTATACGAAATGATAACCTCTAGCTTTGTGTTCATTCTTTTTACTATCACCACAATAAGGGCATGAATGATTCAAAAGATTATCATCTTTCCATTTTGAATTTCTGAATCTGCTAGAAATCAAACGCAGATATTTTTTATCTACCCATAACATATGGTGCCATTATAAGGCCTAAATGTGATTCTGTAAAGGGTTTATTTTGTGACTTCGCCTGCTATGGCTTCTTTATCATTGATTGTAACACTTCGATAATAGATAACTACTTCTTGAACTTCTCTAATGTATCTTCTGAGTTCTTGCATATTGAATGCCATGAGTTCGTAGTCTTCAACTGATATAGCAAAGAATACTACATCACCACTATTAGCTTTCTTAACTTCATCTAGAAACTTATCAAGATATGTGTAATCTGCTGGCCAATCTGGATTCTCTTTTCCTAAATCACACAACCAAGTACCGTCTTCTTGTTTAGTTCTAGGTCTTTTACCTTCTTCGTTCTTTACACACGGATTAGGTATCTTAGCTGATGATACTACATGCCATACAGGTTCTTTCAAATCAATGTTTCTAGGCATTGTAGGTTGAATGATATCTATCTCTATAGGTTTAGATGATACCTCTATCTTTTTAGCCCCACCTAATGTGGAACATCCACTAATTGTTAGGATTAATATCGCTGGAAGGATCGTCCAACGAATCAAGTTCTTTACTATCATTTTCTATACTCTCAAATACTGCTTTAGTAGCGTCATTCGCTCTTTTTTCTATCATACCAGGTTTGGCGATAGCTAGTTTATTTAAATTATGTCTTCTGAATATGTCCATGTATTGGTTCATCTCTTGTTCTATCTGAGCGTTTCTACTAGATAGTTGATTAAGAGCTTTACCTTGTTTCTCATAAGACTCTTTCATGACTTTCATAGCCTCTTCTTGTTGTGCTATAGCACCTTCTAGTGCTATATTGTTAGCTGTCAAAGTTTGATTAGCATTGTATAACCAATAACAAGCTATACCCAAAACAAGAACTAGACCCATAAAAAATTGTTGCATTATGAATATTCCTCAATGTATTCTCTTAATTGACCAACTGTTAGAAGTCTTTCAGCTTCTTCATCTGGTATTTCAATCTCATAGTTTGATTCAATAGCCATTACTAATTCAACTATGTGTAATGAATCAGCACCTAAATCTTCTTGGAAATTAGCACTATCGTTGACTATATCAATATCACAACCTAATGCTTCTGCTATTATTTTTTCTAACATTATAACTCCTCTATTCTGTAGTTAAGGCCTTCAGCCCCTCTTATTTCGACTAACTCACCTTCAACTGTTTTAAAATACAAATATTTATCTTGTTTTTTGTAAAACTTTTTTACTTCATAAACAACATCATCTGCGTCACCGTAAATATGATTATAACTTACTGTAAGTTTATAATGATGTACGAATAGTCTAAGAAAAGAATACCAAAGTTCTTTTAGTTTCATCATAAAATCTTTCATCTTCATTTTCTTTTCTTTATATAATTATATAGGTCTTTTGCAGACTTCTTTTTCCTCTTTCTAACGACTACTACTGAACTATCATCACCTGTACCTGCTATATGTGGTCCTGTGACTGTACCCATTTCTTCGTTCTCAATATCGTTATCAAATTTTAGAAATAATCTGTTTTTGGCTTGTTTCTTGTCTGTAACTTTAGCGTTTACTATTTTTGCTATTTGATTTATAAATCCTAGACCATCTTTCGCGTCTCTTCTGTATCTTTTACCCATTTCTGATTTAATCATTGATGTTATTTGGTCTAGAATATCATCAACAGTAGATACTATTTTTCCGTCTTTTATAGGTTGGGCAGAGGCACCCTTTAGAACCATTCTTTTTTTCTTTTTAGGTGCCTTGTCCATTTTTAATTAAAACCTATAACTTAGATTGAGTACGAATCTATCGTGCCAGTCTACGCCTACTACCTTATTTGGTACAACATGACAATGACCAACTACTTCTCCATTACAATGACTATATTGAATTGACTTCATTAAGTCATCTGAAATAAGTTCGAATCCTAACTCAACTTTATTTTCAAATGGATATGATACTCTAATAGACCTAAAATCTTGGCCATCTTGATATCTTCCATATACAAAAAATACATCAACAACAGGTATAAAACCAACCTCAATGTCAGCTTGACCGTAGTCTAGACCTTCATCTTCTAAGTTCTTATAATAACTCAAGTCTATGAAGTTATAACCTGCTCTAACATAGGCTTCATTAACTGAATCAAAATGGTCATCCCAATTATAGTTTAGAACTCCCATATCGAATCTGAAATCATCTACTTCTATTTTATAACCTGCGTAGAAGTCATACTCTTGAGATGCGTCATTATCAACATACTCAACACTCGAAGCCCAAATACCACCATAGAATCCGTTACTATCGTCTAGCCAATGGTCATATTGTGCACTTAATTGTACAGCTGAGTCACCATTACTTTGACTAACTCCTCTATAGAAGTATTCTGAATACATACCTACACTTCCTGACCAACCAGCGAATACTGGTAATGTCATAAGTGTAAACAAGGCTATGAATAAATTTTTCATAGTTTCTCCTATCTTAAATCATGTCTAGAACAATACATCATAGACTGTTTGTCTATGTTATACATACGGAAGACATGAACTCCGTATATCTTGGCCACAGGTTTTGTACCTGTGTAGATTAGTGTGTCACCTCTCTCGGCCTCTAACTCTTCATTGATGAACATATCTCTTAAAAGAGTATATTCTTTTTCACTACTTATTTTGTTTCTTGGTTCAAACTCTTCAAGTAGGTCTTTGTCTAATGCACCTATTTGATTTAGATAGACAAATATTTCTTCGTCTAATTCACTATTCTTTATTTTTGCGTGTTCTTTCAACAAAAACAAAGCAGATGCATAAGATGCTAGTCTTGTTTTACCAAATGGTAATAGTTCTATGAGTCTTTTTAAATTAAAGACTAGTCTATGGAGTAATGTGAATGCGTTTTTTTCTTCTTTGGTTTGGGGCTTCTTGGATTTGATTCTTTTTCCGTTATCGTCTATAAGACCAAACTCCCAAGCCTTCATTTTGTTCCAAGGCGTAGTAAGAATCTTCAATATTCTGAATACAATAACTGTGTCGACTGCTCTGTTTACCATTAAAGTTCTCTAAGTATCTTGGCTACTTCCATATCTATAGGTATATTTATCTCGAAGTCTTCTTCAACATATCCTAGATATAATAGGCATGTCTTAATAACAGGCCAATATTCCATTTCTATCTTGAATTTCAACATACGAATAGCGTTTGATACGCCAAAAAGGTTTGATAATATTATTATGTGATTTAATATTAATCTTTCCCTTAACTCACCATTCTTATAGTATCTTTTAAGTAGTCTTTTCAGATATCTAAATCTTCTGATATCTTCATAAAACTCTTCTGTAGATAAACACTGCGGGTTATTATAGTGTTTAATGGCGAATAAGGTAAAGTTCTCGTCATTTAGTTCATTAAATATATCCATCATGTGGATATGTATAACGGTAAAACGCGATTATGCAATCTTACTGTTTAATACAAATCCACCGTTTGGAATTCTTTCGTAAGACACACTAAGATTTAATTCTTTTCCTTCGTTTTTATGTGATATTCCATCATCATCAACGAATTCATCCATAGGTGTGTCTACATCTTTACCAAATCTTCCACCGAATTGTGTCAATGGAAGACTTAATGAACCACTATCACCTGGTGCTTCGACTTGAACATCAAATTCTAAACCAAGTTTTAAGACTTTGTTATATATCTGTCTTAAACCTGCTTCGACATTCATAAATTCTTGATTACAAGAAGCTTCGATATAGTTATTTAATCTAGACCTTACTTCTTCATCTTCTATTCGAAACATATCAGGACCCACAGGGTCAACTATACCACCATAATTCTGGCTGTATGATTCGTTTATAAAACTTTTAAAACTCTTCATGATATCTAAACCTCGTTATTAAGCTGATACTGTTATTGTGCCAGCTGCTGTTCCGATAGCTGAACTATTTGTAATAGTTGCGTTATCAGAGGTACCTGCGTCTTTAACTGTACCACTATTTAATGCCATCGCATTAGTTCCGATTGATAATACATCACCAGCATCAGTTGCAGCGTTACCTGCAGCTATTGTAAGTGAGAATACCAATTCGTTAGTACCTGTTCCACTAGCATATGATAATGTGTGATTTGAATTAGTATCATTTACTACTGTTAGTTGCGGTGTACCTGAAACATCTACGGCTTCGTTGAATCTAACTCTAACTTGTAAAGTTCCACCATCTGACTTATCAAATGCTGTTGTGATAAATTCAATTTCAGTAATATCTGCAGCTCCAATAGAACTAGCTAGACCACCGATTGCTACTAATATTTCTGGGTCGGCACTTGTGTTACCATTTCCAGATTGTGTAGAACCAGCTTCTACTACCCAACCACTTGCGTTAGCAAATACTTCTTTCTTTTGAGCTGTAGTTAAATGTTTTGGTTTAGACTCGTCTGAGTCTGTTGCTCCCCATAAAGGCATTTTCTTCTCCTATTTTATACTACCTATTTAGTATTTTAAAGAACTTATTAAAGCCCTTTTTATCTTTTTGCATCGCTTTTTGAACTTGTCCTCTTTGTTGAGTTTTCAACTTCAAAAGATTCGATACGACTTTTGCGGCGTCTTTACCCTTGACTTTGATTTTAGAACCATCATCTAAGATAATCTCTCCAGACCTAAGGTCTGACGCCCCTTTCATTTGAACAAAAACATTTCTATCAGTAGACTTTTGCATTCCAGATATATCTTTCTGATTAAAAGTATCTACTGCTGCTCTTGTTATCAATTCATCCTTAGCATCTTTATATTTACCACCCATTTTCTTGGATAGTTTATCAATCATACTAAGTAATTCTTTTTCAGACTTAGCTTTTTTAACTATACTGAAAAGTGCATTGTTACCAGCCTGTGTTGGCATCCCCAAATCTGGTGCTGGTTTTCCTTCACTTAACATTTTAGCCCTTTTTAGAATAGCCTAATTTTCTAAGTTTCTCTTTAAACTGTTTTCTTCTCGCGTCAACTCTCATTGGCTTAACACTTTCATCACCATCATCATTTTTAGGTAACTCTTTATCATAATCTTTTTCGATTTTATTAAAGAACTCCTTTTTCTTTTCTGGTGATAGTTCAGCTGGAGATTTAACACCAAATTTCTTCAACATACTATTGAAGAACTTTTTGTATTCATCTCCTCTATCCTCTAGCCACGCGTCAATATTACTCTCGTTCATATTTTCCTCATTTGCAAATCGTAAAGCCTTCTCAACTTCTGGATGTTTTGTAAGACCTCTTTTTAACTTTTCTATTTCTTTCATAGCCATATTCATATTACCACCTAAATCTAAAGCTAGTTCAATACCTAACTTGACTTTTTTATCTCTAGCTGCTTTCTTAGCTTTAGGGTTATCTTTGTAATATCTTTGTAATTCTTGGCCTGTAAGTTTACTACCACCCATTTTTGATAATGGGTCTAGTTTACCATCACGAACTTTTTCAATCTTCATCATTTTAGCTCTTTTAATATTACCTGGTTTTCTCTTTGGTCTCATTTCTTCTATACCTCTATCTTCTCTTACTGACTCCATTTCGGCATCTGGACCAAAATAATGGTGAGTTGTATTAAATTTATTACCTTGAGTTTTACCTTTTATCCATCTACCATTTAATGATTCACCTGCAATAACATTTAAGAATACTTTTGGAAACTTTCTCATTTTTACTAAAGGTCTTTTAATTGAGCCGTCAGATTCTTTTTCATACATTACTTCATCTAGGTCATCATAGAGTATATCATCGCCTATTGGAAGCATATTCATAAACTTATCTAAGTCTTTTTGTGTTGTAGCAGGGTATGGTTTTCTCAACATATCAACCAATACAGCTAATTTTCTTTTACTGTCTGGTATAGCCCATGTTCCTTCTTTTAATTCTTTCTTCACTTGACTAAATGTTTTCACTTCTTCCCCCAAATATTTGAATGTGTATGATTTACCTGTAAATTTATCTTTCACATTGTAAGTGTTACCACCCATATTTAATATTGGGCCTCTCGTCTTAAAATTATCATTTGGTTTTACAAACTCTATCTCTTCTTCATTCATAAAACTTTCTTCTACTTGTTCTTTTGTGTAAACTATTGGTTCTTCTACTTGTTCTACATCTGATTCTAGAGCTAAGATAATTCTTTCATAATCTCTCTCTTCAAATATATCAGCCATAACTGAGTTAGTATAACTCAAGAAACCTTTTTTACCTAAATCTGTTTTTATAAATTCTATTTGAGCCTCTCTTTCAGTCACCATGCCTAACCTACTCATAGACTCTTTTATGTCTTCTTCTGTTGCGTGTTTACCACCAAAACCATCATTGTCAATACCAACTGCTCTTGATACTTGCTGAGATTTTAGTTTAAATAGTGATTGTTTTTGTTTTGAAATTGATTCTTTGATTCGCTCTTCTTTTGACATTGATTCATCACTAACCATATTCTTCATATTTTTTTTGAATAAGTTAGCTAATTCATCAAAAAATTTAGCACTAGGTGATGATAACACAACAACTTTTGTCCCATGATTACTAACATATGCATCATGTTTTTTCATAAGTCTTTCTAGGCCTGCCTTTCTTAACACATTAAATTGGTCATTGGTTAAACTAGCTCGAGCTTCTTGTAGTTCTTCATTGAATGCTTCAGCTTTTGTTAATACAACTTTTGGCATTGGTAGAAGTTTTCTACCAGTAGAAGCCATACTTCTCATACTATTTAAAACTTTATCTACATCTTTTTCTTTACCAACTATGATGAATGAACTAGGCATCGACATATTTATCTTCACGCCTGGACTTCTCATTGGCCCATTGTAACCAATTAAACCTTTCTTAGCTGCTTTTTGTAACATTTTCTCAGCCTTATCTGGGTCTGAGAAACTTTGTTGAACTTTAATTACATTATCTAAGAAAGAAGCCATGCCTTCTTCAACTTCTTCTTTCTTTTTCTTACCTTTCTTACCTTTAGCTTTATAACCACTTGCGAATGCTGCTCGTCTTTGAGCGTCACTTGCGAAACCTTCTACTACTTTATCAAAATTAGTTTCTTCTTTCATGCCCATAACTTTTTGAGCTATTTGTACTAAAACTTGAACAGGTGCTTTTTCCATTTTCTTTTTATTAGCGTCATTTACTTTATCGTAAACTTTTTGAATCATGGATGCTGTAAACAGGTCAACCATGGAGCCACCAACTTTCTTAGCACCTTTAGTTTTAACAATATTGTCTATATCAGGCATCAAGTTTTTACCTTCTTTCAAAGGTTTCATCTTTTCTTTCTGTAATTCTTGTCTTGATTTAGCGGGTTGAGAGGCGGTAACCTCTTCGATAGCTTTGCGAAGGTCTTTGAAAGAATTTATAATGTGTTTGTCTTTCATATTAGTTTGAGTTGTTTGCTACTCCACAAGCTAAAACAGCTGCATTTGCTGCAAATAATTGGTCACTTGGGTCTTTTTGTATTATAACAGTTTGAAGTGACTCTAATGTAAATGTACCTATGTCTGTACCATCAGATTGCTCTAATGTGACTAGATGTTCACCAGAACCTGTATTGACTAGTCTAACATATCTTGATTTACCAACATTAGATGCTGCACCAGTATTTGTGCCTAAAGCTGCTTCAGTTGTAATCGGTTTGAATATCATGTTTTATTCTCCTGTAATTGTATTTATATATTTATAATTCTCTAACTCGCGTCTTCCTGAGATTCTTGAAAGTAATTCTCATGGAAATATTGTATTGCAGCTCTATAATTTGGCATAGCTGTCATCCAACTTACCCATTGAGTATAATGTCGTCTATATTCTTCACTTCCCTCTTCAGCTGTAGTTCTGTAGCCTTCTTTTAGATTAGCTATCCAACTTATTTTATGTAAAAATTTTGTACTATCCCAATCATATTCTTTTCTATCTACAGGTTCAAAGTCTTCTGGAGCTCCTTCTGGTACATAATTTTCTTCTAAAATTGTGTATTTCATTGGGCTTTGATATAAGCTTAATGTCATTCTTAACGAATTAACTTCATTATCTGGTTGTTTTCTAAAAGCTTCTATTTCTATTCTATGTAAATGCATATTAAAACCCTTAGAAAAGACCACCTACATCACCAATATTAAAACCAGGTACAAAAGTATCTGGTGTACCTGAGCTTGTTTTATGAGTATCAGCTCTTATTCCGACCATTATAAGTTTTTGAGAAATATAACCTGTTCTTATCATATCACTAGTTGAATGACTACCAGATGCATTGTCTTGTAAAACACCTTGGCCACCACTATAAGTTTGATTATTTAATGTCGAAGAACTACCAGAATTAGGGCCTCTTTTATCGGAATCAGGTCCTACACTACCTACACCAACTATTGAAATTAGAAAAGGTACAACTATACCCAAAGATTGGAATCCTGTATCTGCGTTTGACCCAACATCAGCCATAAATCCAACTGTTCTTATTTCAGCACCTATAACTGTATTTGTTGAAGTCATTAGAGTTGCATCTGAACTAAAGTTTGATAATGAACCATTATCAACATATCTTCTAACAGTTTGGTTAAGTCCAGGATGGTTATTAACATTTATCGTTGTAATTGGTGTAAAAACTTGAACTGAGACATTTTCACCACTACCATTTCCACCACCATGAGGTTCTGCAGTTGGGCCATCTGAAGCACAAGCATTTTCTAGTCTATAAACTTCTTTCTGATTTGTAAATGGGTCTGTATTATTAGATGACGCATCATACCAGGCTATCTGAGAATTAATGGTGCTTCCATGAAGTTGATAATCAACTGGTTGTGTATTTCCATAAGGTACGGTTTGAATCACCAGATTTGAGGTAGTAGCTCCTACAGCACCCATTCCTCGTATTAATCCATTAGTACCATTCGACAGACGATTACCATTTTTCGTAGCACCAACGAATATTGATAAGTGGTCTCCTTCTCTTCTACAATATGTGCCTATCGTGTAGTCTTGAAAAGAAAAACCCGCCCCAAAATCATTTCTAGCTGAAGCTGCGTGTTTATATGTAGATGATATTTGAGCAGCTGGTGAAAATCCAATATATCTTTGAGGTATACCTGGACCAACTAATGTTCTACCAACTGACCAAAAATCATTTTGAACTCCTGCGAACTCACCCATTGCAGCTGGTGTATTATCGTTTATACCACTATTAGGACCACCACCATTCCATGAGCCGTCTTGTTGATAATCAGAGGCGTTTCCATCTCCAGATGAATAATAACTATAAAAATTATCTGGTGAAGTTTCTTGTACTAATGTACTACCATCAGTAGTTCGATTACCATAATCTCTTCGATTAATCCAAGCTGACTTTGATAAAGAACCAAGTCTAAAGTTTGATGAGGTATATTCTGCAGGTCCAACGACTTTACCAATACTATCTCTTAGTTTGATATTTCCGCCTGCTGAAGCTGCTCCTACTTTTGTACCTATTGGCATTATTGACCTCTTAAATTCTTAATTCTTTCTCTTTCTGCTTTCTTAGCTTTGACCATCATTTTCTTTGATAATTTAGCTATAGCCCCTTTCTTCTTATCTAGTTTTTTACCTAGTTGTATTTTTTGTGGTATTGATAATTGAGCTATCGGTATACCACCTGTTAACTTTTTACCTATTAAATCTCTTGCCATTTTTTGTGCTTTGGCGAGTAGTTGGTCTGGTGATTTAAATCTTTTCTTCTTTCTCAAGGCAGCTCTAGCTCTTTTTTTAGCAGTTCTTTTTGCTATTCTAGACCTTTGAAGTCTTTGACTCATTGTCAAGGCTTCTGAGAATTCAGAAAAACTTTTCATATCCATGGTATTTATATCAAGTTCTTCTGCCACACCATGCGCCTCACCATTTCTCACATGCTGAATCCATTGTTGACCTCTAGTATTTAATTTTTTAGACCAACTTGTAAGTTTTCCTGCCAACGCCATATCTGGTTTATCACCATAATTATTATCTATCTCATGATAGTCTCGACTCCCAACTATAGATTTAAGTTGAGACTTGGCTTTTTGTGCCCCTTTCCATGAAAACTCTAAAGCTTTAGGTGGAACACTTCTAGATCTTTCTTGATTTCTTTGTTGTGCTACCTCTAAAGTTGTCTGAACAAAAAGAACTTTTACATCATACCCGACTTGTTTTAGTTTTTGTATAATTTTAGATGTCTTCTTAACATCTCCAGATGTAGAGTCTATTAATACACCAAGTCTACCTCTTATACTATCATCTAGTCTTTTACTTGTTAAAGCCTTGGCATAAAATCTAGCTGCCTCTCGTTCTTCTTCTTCGTTATCTGGCATTTTAAGAGATAAACCTTTTTTCTTGAGTAGTAACTCAAAAAAGTTATCTGAATTAATTACCCGTAACCCCATACTTCCAAGGCCAAGTTTCTTAGCTACATATGACTTTCCACTACCTGGACCACCAGCCATAATTATAGCTTTAAAAATACCTGAGTCATTGACCCCTTCGGTAATTTCAAGTTCTAATTCTTCTTCTTGATAATTAATTACTGATTCCATGTTTATCTTTTGCCATGTTCATAGCTGTCGCGTGCATTACACCGTCAGCCTTTTCTTTTCCGTATCTATCTTCAAAATCTTTTCTTTTCTTTTTAAGTTCTTTGTAGTATTTTTCTTTTGTTTTTAGTACATCTTTTGGTAAGTCTTCAGCTTCTCTAAGTCTTTTAACATATTTCATGATAGGTTGACCAGGTGTAAATGACTGTGCCCATTCTCTACCTTTATCTGTACCCCACTCATAATATTCTTGAGCTCTCTTCATCTGAGCAGCAGTAGGTGCACCTTTCTCACCTTTCTTTCTCATTCTTTCACCTGAGCCTCTTTTGATTCTATCTCTTTTCTTTCTAATATTATCCCAAAGACTCTCTTGTTTTTTCATGTCTTTTGTTTTCTGTTTAAGTTTCTCTAAATGAGCTGTCCATATTTCAAGTGCAGCTTTTAGATTATCTTTTTTCTCAGGGTCTTTTGTTCTCTTAATAGCTTCTTTAGCTCTTTGTTGCATGACAAGTGTAGCTTGAACTTTATGTGCGTGAGTTCTTCTCGCTTTATTAATTATACCAATACCTTTCTTAGCTGTAGCAGCGTCTTTGAATCCAAGGCCATGAATTGTACCTTTTGGATTTTCATCTGTATATAAATCAGAATGACTTGAACTACCTCTATGTTGTCCTTTCTTTCTAGGAGTTCTCTCAGCTTCAAGTATCTCATACATAAAGTTTGGAAAGTCTTCTTTCAATCCCATACCTTTTCTCACAGCTTTATATAATTGTTTACCCATTCTAAACTTTTTAGGTAGAGCAGCTAAAAATTCTTGTTCTTGTTCTGTGGCTGCCAAAGCTCTCATTTTTGAAGCTGACATTCCTTCGATACCCTCTGCGTCAGGGTCTCGTTCACCTGCAGATACTATCTCAATACTTTGAAAGTTATAATATCCGTGTCTGGCTTTTACACCATTATATTTTTTAAGTAGATTCTGAAACTCTTGAATTCTATCTGAACCTACCACCATTTTAACTTCTCTATACCCTTGACTATATAAATCATTAGCCACATCAAATACATTTCTCGCATCTGACCTAGCCACTTTTACACCTCTTGGTAACATAGCGTTCATAAACTTTCTTTTCTGTGCAAATGTAAGAGGATTCTTTTTCGGGTCGGAAGAATGAGATGTATAAATGAAAACATCATCTCTTTGACCAACAGATTTTAATCTATCTGCAAGTTTCATATGTCCAGCAGTAGGTGGGTTAAATCTACCAAAGGTAAATGTCACGCCTTTACTTTTAACTTCTGTTATGTCTCTGAATGTTTTCATTACTTGTTTCTTACATTACCTATAGCGTCTGTATATGATAATGTTAATGGTAACAGGTCTTTTATAGGTAAGTCAATCTCTAAACAATTAACTTTTATTTTAGGGTCTACTAAAAGTGCTGATAAAAATCTATGATGGCCATCTATGATTCGATTATCTTTTGAAACGACAAAAGTATTACCCTTAGATTCTGCGAAATCTCTTGTTCCTTTAGCCCCAAACTCTGCCACATTCTTAATTGATTTGTCAAAATAAATTTGACTTTGAATTGGTTTTAAATTACCAACAGAAACTTTTTTAATCTTGACATTGACTACATCATCTTTTGCGTCTCCATCATTTCTTTTTATACCACTTTTTAGCCAAGATTTACCTGTGCCTTTATCTAAACCTTGTGGAAAAGGGTCATTAGCCACAACTGGACTTGAAAAGGGTTTAGTTATATCAATCTCACCTTTTTTTAGTGTTCTTTGTAAGTTCTTTACATCATTATTTGATATGACTGGCATATCTTTTCTTTGAGCAAAACCACCACCAGCGATTCTTTGAGCTTTGATAAAATTGTCATCAAAATCAGGTAATTCTTCCTCTAAATCTCTATTATTCTTTTTGAATATATCTTCAGCGAAAGCTTTAGCTTTATCTAGATTTATTTTAATGAGTTCTAGTTTACCAGCTTTAGCTCCACCTTTACTCTCTTTAAATTCTATAAAACCTTTCATAGTTCTTTTATCCCCAAAGTTAATTCAGTTCTACCTTTGATAAGTCTATGATAAACTTCTCTAGGTATTATAAATTCTTTATCTTTTTCTAATAGAAAAGGTAGGTTGTTTTCGAATTGTATCTGCCAACCTTCCCCTTCAAAAACTTTTACTAGTCTGTGCCTTCTATCTTTGTGCCAAATAAGTTCACTAGACTCTATCCATTCGTCAAAAGTCCTCATAAAAAAGTCACTATTTTTTATAGTGTCTTTGTATGGTCTACCAGTAGATTCCACCACCATCTCCTTTATCAACAGGAGCTAATCCTAAATCTTTAGCATAATCAGGTAATCTACAACTCCAATATCTAGCTGAAGTCTTATCTTTAGCAGTATCACAATTATGTCTAGCTGCATAACTTCTTCTTGCAGCTGGGTCTTGAAGTTTTACTGATAAAGTCTTACCGTCTGCCCCACCTTTTACATCACCAAAGGTAACTTTTACTACATTACCCTTATCGTTCTTTACAAAGACATAAAACTTTTTAGGACCACCTCTCTTGGGTTTATTCAGTTCTACATCTTCTTCATTTACTAACATAGGCATTTCTAAAGGTACATATTTACCTTCGAAAAGACCATAGTTTATATGTTCTACGAATGTTTTCATTTATATTTGTCTGATTTTCTTTTTGTTCCGTCTGCTCTTGGTATAAGACCCTTAGCCTTTAGATGTGCTTTGTCTGTAAATCCAGCTTTACCTGCTTTGAATCTTTTCATAGCGTCATCTGTATCAGGTGCTTTCTCTTCTATCTCTTCTGATTTTCTAACTTTAGCAGCTAAGTCTGAGTCTGCTTTACCCCATGTGCCTTTTCCTTTTGTAACAAAAGAATTAACTCTAGCTAGACCCCACTGCACTGCATTTGTTCCAGGTCTATGACCACTCTGCCAAGCTTTTACACCTCTTTGAAATACTTTTCTAAGTATACCCAATGGCATTCCTGTTTCTTTAGCTTTATTCTTTAGTGCTTTCTCAGCCTTTTCTTGTAATCCTTTTACATCTGATTCTTTAAATATATCTGTAACATTCTCTACTTTTATATCTAGATAGTCAGCCATACCATCAAGTTTATTAACAGCTACAGCCACTTTATTTGTCCACCAAGATGGCAATTCATCTTCATCATTAAGTTTATTTAACTCTTGATTCATAGTATTTAAAGCTTTCATAGCTATCTTCACTTGATTTTTAGCAGAGATAACATCTGTATGGCCATCTTCTGCCATATCATTACTTGCTACTACCATACCAATTTGATTAATTAAAGATGTAATTACAGGTGTTGGTAATGTATTCAACATTTGTATTTGTTGTTTAGTTAAACCCTTGACTTTTTGTAGTTTCTTTTTCCATGAAGAAATGGCTGTCATATCTTTTTTCTTTTCTTCTAATGAGTTTTCTTCACTTAGACTTATTTGAGCTGCGAACTTAGCTGCCTTTTCAACATCACCTTTAGAAGTATCACGAAGATTTACAATATGTTTTTTCTTGTCGTGGACTCTAACAATTTGCACAGGTTCTGAATCTGGAAATTTTCTTTTAAATTGATTCGCACCTCTCATAGTATCAAACCCAAATGATAGTGCTTCATTTACTTCAGCTTCTTCAAAATGAACTGGTGCCAGAACTGTTCCTTGATTACCCATATTATACATGATATAAGGTACACCTTTGATTGTAGTTTTAGAATCTCTTTGAACTTTCTTATAATTATCTTTTGAGATTACAACTTTCTTTTTCTTCTTGTCAAACACATAATCTCTACCTTGTAGAACACCCTCGTCAACATTATCACCAAATAGTTGTTTGTACTTTTTAGTATGTTTACTTGGGGTTGTTTTTGCATCAGGGTCGTCATCACCAGGTGCTTTTCCTCTTCCACCACCTCGTGCGAAATAATTAGCTCTAGCTTTCTTATCGTCTTTATCTAGACCTTTGAAATATTTTTTAGGTTGTGAACCCTTAACATCATCAACATCTTTATCTTGAGGTTGTTTTCTCTCTGCTAGATATTTGTCTAATATTTTATTCATAAATGGTTACCTCTTTGTCTCTGCTCCTATAGTATTTAGTCTTATCGCGATGTGTGCTTGGTCGATTGAACTTCTCCATGTTCTTCGCGACTGGATTTTTCCTTCTCATTTTTAATTTTTTCATCTTCTTCAAGTAGTTTAAGATACCATATAGCCATTATTTGTCCCAATTCTTTGCGACTGTAAAGTTATTAAAACTAAACTCTAATTTGTCAACTATCTTAACTGCCCCTCCTGTATGGTCTATTGCAACATAACCTTCTGGATTGACAACTTTTAATCCGTTTGGTGTTCGTACAAAAGTTTTAGCTAGACCTTTCGCCTCATTCATTTTTTTAATTATCATCATTTTAGCTTCGACTAAAAATCTCATGAAATCTACTACAGACTCTAATGTTTTCTCTGATTTACGGATAAATCTTAAATGTTCTTGTAAATCTGACTGTAGTTTTTGTGATTTGTTCTTTTTCCACCATTTAGTAAAGTGTTGTTGATAAAATTTTACAGCTGCTCTACCCTTTGGTAGTTTTTTACCTTCTCTCGTAAATGTATTTAAATATGTCTTAAATTTAGCCCCAGCTGCAGAGTTACCTAAACTTTCCTCCCATCTCAAATAATTACTAAAAGATGACGAATTGATTTGATGAAACTGCTTCCCAGCACTGGATAGTGCCTTTGTAACTTTAGCTGTTTCTTTGAGAGTAAACTTACCTTTTCCTGAAACATCTCTAAAAGTTGCGTCATCTTGCCATACAGAAGATATCTTCTTAGGTAGTTTAGCCCCAAATGAAGCACTTAAATCTTGAATTGTTTTACCTTTATAAGTTGTATGCCAAACTATACCAATATTTGCTTTCTTTATTTCTTCACCTATTTTACTATCTTTTTCTACTGCATATAATATTGTATTTGGTTGAAATGTGTAATGTGAAACACCCTCTATGTCCATAGTCGCCAGGTCTTCTTTGGTGAACATTAAATCACCTTGTAATATCTCTGTCATATCTAACTTACTAAACTCTATAAATGATGTTCTAAACTTAGAGGCTAAATCTCCATCTAAGTCTGAGTTTATTTCAGCTATTGAAGTATAATACTTAGGTGTTTTATTAAACAAAGATTTCTTCGCTACAAAGAATTCACCTGTCTCTGGATGTGGCCCAGCGAATATAGCAGGTGCTCCATCCCATTTAACAGTTACATTTAGTTTCTTTTTATTGTCACCTGCGAACATATCTCTTAGTGATCTTAAAAAGTTTATAGCACTTCGACCACCAGCTACACCAAAATTTAGAATTTCATCTTCTAAATGTTCTAAGTGTAAATTCTTTCCTGCTCCTTCTGATAAAAATTCCATATTAATTAAGTGGTTTTGATAACTCCTCCCAACTTGTTTCGTAATCTGAATCACCATCTGCGTAAGCCAGAACTCCTAACTTTTCGTATTCAGGTATTAAATCTTCTGTAAGTAGACCTATTTTCTTTAAGTTTGGCATGATTCTACTAAATAATACATCTTGAAATTGTGTTTGTAAAATATTTTCTTTTTGATATTCTTCTGTCTCTTCTATATTCATACCATACTTTTCCCAAACATCATAAGCTTTCAATCTATGACGACTTACAGTACAAGCCTCTAATGCAAACTTAGCTCTATCTCTTCTATCTTCTTCACTCAAAGTCTGTACGAACTCTGTTAGATAGTTTATACCAAAAGTTACATGACGAGCTTCATCACGAATAATTAACTCTAACATTCTTTTAAAAACAGGGTCATTTGTTCCGTCTTTAGCTGCGTTGAATGCTGCTAAAGCTAAACCCTCAATAACTACTTGCATTCCTATAAATTTTAAATCCCACCTTGGGTCTGTCAATATCTTATCAAGTAGTCCTTTCAAAGCTGCCCCTATCGGCCAACTTTTCTTAATTCTTGTTTGTAAGTATTTATTGAATGCCTCAACATGACGAGCCTCATCAAAAGTTTGAGAAGCTGCATATAGTTTGGCGTTGAATGTAGGTGCACAACTTGCGAGTTGACTCGCTACTAATAAAGCACCTTGTTCTCCATGTAAAAACTGACTAACACTCCAAGAACTTAAATCATGAAAGAACTCTTTTCTCTTCCATCTAGGCATCTCTTTGTAAACTGGATGATTTGACCATTGATTATCTTCAAAGTCAAACTCTTCATCACCCATACCTTCGAACTCAGGAGACCAGTCTAAATCTGATTCTACATTCCAATTAAGTTCTTTTCCTAGTTCATATAATTTTTTGATTCGATTATCTTGAACAGTATAGTCCCAATTATAAGAACCTGTAAGAGGTGTTTTAAAAATTTCGACTACATCAACTGGATTTAAATCTTTGACATAATCACCCTCGAAAAGCCTAACTTTGTTAGGTGTATTTGTTATTTGTATTTCCATATCTTATTCTAGTTTTAAGTGTGCTGCTGAGAAATCTGATTCTGAGCTAGCGTATTTTAATAGATTCATAGCTAATTTTTTCTCACCGTCTTCTCCCATGGTATCAATTAGTTCAAATAATTTCAAGACTTGAAATTTAGAATTTGCCCATGATTTTGCTGCATTCTCTAACATATCTTGGTCATTCAACCATTTTAGAAAATTATTTTCATTTTTAAAAGCGTCTGTATATTGTTTAGCTGTAGCACCTCTGGCGAATACTAGATTTCTTCTTCTTGATATTTTCTTCCAAGATTTTGAAGCTTGAGCAAATTGTTTCTTACCATTTCTAGTTAGTACATACTCTTTACCCTTTAGTTCTATTATATCAGGCCCACCAGTTTTCTTGATGTTTGAGTCAAACTTTCTACCAGTAAATTTATCTAACATAGCTAATTGAACTTTTCCTTGAACTGCTTCTGCACCTTTTTTCTCTGCTTCACCTCTAATTCTATCAGTATCTTTCGCTTGAAATATTCTGAACGCTAAACTTTGTGCCTCAATAGCAGGGTCACCAACAAATTTAATTGTTCCTGATAGAGAGCCTACTGCTGATAATTTTAAATCTATTTTACTAAGTTCTTTTTCTTCTGGTGGATAATAATTTTTATAGTCTAGTTTACCTATACCTTTTTTGAGAGATATACCTATGATACCTTTTTTACCCTTTATAGAGTCATATAGATATTTGTTTAACTCTGCTATTGTAGAGTGCTCTGGAACAGAGCTGTCATAGTATAACCATACATCTGCTGGATTCCATTTATCTAATGACCTAGACATATTCATACCCATGTCTGATTTAAATAGTTTTACGGCTTGTTTATTGATATCAAGTTTACTATCATCTTTAACATATTTCTTAGGTTGTTTTTTACCTATAACTTTCATCAAAGCTTTACATTGTGCTTTGTGAGATATCAACCAGTCTGTTTTATTTTCTAAGTAGTCAACTAAATTTTGAGCTCTCTCTGCAGTAATACCAACTTTCTCATAAACATTTTTGTCTTTCATTTTATCAAGTAAATCTGTGTCACTAGCTCCTGATTGTAATGCTGATAAGACTAGTAAGAAAGACTCTTCATTATCTTCTGTGCCTTTTGTACCTCTTCCCTTAACTTCACCAGCTAAAACTATGTCATAATCTTTACCATCAAAATCAAAAGAAAACATATTGAATTGACCACTCTTATTTTTACCTGTTCTTGGTGGAGTCATTTCAACTTCTTTAGCACCCATACCTTGTAACTTTCTAGAGAATTCACCATCTGATAATTTACCTGAGTTACCTATTCTACCAGGATTTGATACAACTTCTAAACCTTTATCTAAATCTGCTATTTGTTTTTGCATAGCCTTCTTAGTCATTTCAGTTATTTGTTCTAGTTTAAGTGTTGGTTCCATACCAGTATTGACTAAACGGTAAAGTTCATCAGCCACTTTTACACCAAACTCCGTGTCTGTAGGATAATGCACACCAGCTATTTGTCTACCGATACCTATTCTTTTTCCGATATCTAATATATTTTTTTTATGTTCGATTGGCAATTCATCTGAGATAAGTCTAGCTAATAATCTACCTTGTAATGCGTGACCTGATGGATATGATGGTGTTTCTGCTGTCTGTAATGGGAAAAGTGGTAAATCTATACCTAGAGCCTTAGCTAGTTTAGCTGGTCTAGGTCTATCATAAAATCTTTTTAATTGTAATGTGATAACATCTGACTGCTCTTGAATATTTCTAATTCTTTCTATATCTACTCGGTCTTCTAGGCCATAAATGGCTAAATATTCTTCGAAAGCTTCAACTATCTTTTTATCATGAAATATCATTTCTTCAGCTTCTTTATCTCGCATAGGTTGTAATGATATCAGAAAATTAATCTCATTTCTAGCTTGATGTGAAGAATTTTTAGGTGGTGGCATACCTTCGTATGTTTCAAAGTCAAAGTGTTCAAATTCTGGATATGGTCTAGAAAAAACTTTGATTCTTTTCTTTGTTAGAGGCAAACCATGTTTAAGTTTATCTAACTTATTCTCTTCTGGTAGATTCTGCAAATAGTGACTAAATGTCTTCATAAGCAGTATTTATGTTAATTTATTTTTGTATTTTGTGTTTGGAGAGATAAGTCTCAATATTTTCGATTTCTTCTAAGAGAGACTCTTGCCTTTTAGGCTGTGACTTGGTTTTCTTCAAAGAAATAAGTTCTTTCTTTAATTCAACCTTTTTTGATAGCAAAGACATAACAGAAGTGCCTTTTAAGACACCTCTCTTTGTTTTACTGTTAGGATTCAATGATTTCATTTAACTTAGCAATTGTATCGTCAGCCTTGGTATGTAGTATTCCAATACCACCAGCTTCCACCCAACAATCAATATTTTTTTCTCTATCATCAATCAATACTGCTTTTTTATGTGCAAAAGCAGCTTTCTGAGAACCTTTGAAAGTTGGTATTAACAACCAATCTGGATGAACATATTCTCTCACCCAATCAATTTTGTCTTTAATAACTATTTGTCTGTTTACTGTACCAGCTGCTGTCAATATCTCTGTAGGTATACCTGAATTAGCACACCAGTCAATCAATTTCCAAGCGTCTGGATAAGGTTTTAGTTTTCTAAATAAGTGTTTTGCTGTTAGTTCTCTTTTATTTTTATCATATAAAAGATGTCCGTCTGAGTTGTTTCCAATCTTCTCACCTAACATTTCGGAACAAGTAGTCTCGAAGTCTGCTAGAACTCCGTCCATGTCTAAAAATATTTGTCTCAATTTTTCGCCTTTATTATTCATACTATGATCATACACAAAAAAGTAGCGGGGCTTCAACCCCTACTACCTCGCTTTTTGTTTAGAATTAGTCTCTTTTCAATTTCTTGGGTACTACCCCAATTTCTTACGCTCTATTTTTTATCTAAGTGGTTTCGGCCTGTCCACTATAATGTGAGTTCGTTTTACCTGAATCCCGATACTAAACATAAATTTCATCAGACCATTTCAGACTACTATTCAAGATTTCCTGTAAGAGCCTTACCTCGTCTTAATAGGTTTTATTCCAACTATAAATCAATATAGAAAAGAAATCTTACTTCGTCTTTTTTCTCCTCAACCTCCAACCAACTTAACGGAGAATTCCTTCACACGAAAAAAAACCACCTTGGAGAAAGGTTATGACCCTTTCATTTCACTCCGAGGTGGTTAAATATGTGAAAGCTCTTTTGAAATTACTCATTGTTTGCAACCAAGTTTTCGTTTCCATCATCAAGCGAGATATTAAATCTCCCTACTAACTGTTAGACGACTATACTCTCTTATTCTCCAAGAATCTAACACTGCAAGCAACCATTGTTTTCAACTCACATCTATAACTTATCATCATACTCTAACTCAGGACTTCTTTCTACGCTCGGGTTCTGTATAGTCCCCGACTATCTGATTGTTGAACGCTTGAGTCTCCTCTCTTGTTTTTTCAACAACCAGTCAACACGCCTCCATCTTGTATTCGTATATCACCACTCTATCATGTCCACAACTCTAAATTTAACCATTATACCGACAGGAATACACAATGCCCTCGCCGTGAATCATCAATGATAGTTCTTTTGTCAACTCTTACTCTAGTATTATATTTCGTTTAAAAAGTCTCAGGGAGTCTGGTTACTTCAAGCTTCTCCATTCTTGATTACCCTTACACTAACGACTCAAAATATAATCTATCGTTTTTTGATACTGATGCTCTTCACAATCCACCATGGTGAATCCTCAAAATGTTTAAATAATGAGTTCAGTAAAAAAGATTCTATGACCGCTCTCGCTCAAATAGTGAAGTAGTTAACCGGTTACTAAAGTAGATTCAACTATCACCTCTACTTACGCCGTTGTGTTTATACCCACAAACTCTACGATTTACGATAAGTCTTATGCTTTGTATTCAACCTACTATTTCAAGGTCAATGGCAGTTCAGAAAGATTAGGACCACTTCTCCACACAACCCTTGTTGTGACAGGATTCGAACCTGTGACCTCTCAACGACTTTTGAACTTTCGTGACTGTTTTCTAATGACTAAGAAACCCTTTCGGTGTTCATGAGGAACTAAGTTCTTAATCAAGTAAAGTTTCTCTATTTTTTAGAAGGTCGAACTTTCAAGCACTTCGTAATTATGTATATATGATCTCATAAAAGTAGCCTCGGAGTCAAGCTTTTTAGCGCGAAAAAGCGTGTTTTTTTGCATGAAAAAGAGGCCCCTTAGGGCCTCTACATTTCGACATTTACTTATTCGAAGGCGGCTGTACCATGTATACCTGACCAGCCTGGCCGATTAAAATCGACTATAATAAATCATCACCTGGTTCCCAATCACAGCCAGTTTTACCACCAGCCTGAAGGGCTTTAACGGTTCTGATTATCTCTTCAACATTTCTACCAGTGTCCAGTTCATTTACTGATACATGCTGAATTATATTGTGGGGGTCTACTATGTAAGTAGCCCTATAACAAACTCCCTCACTAGTATTCACTATACCTAGTTCCCCAGCTAATCTTAAACCACAATCAGCTAATAGAGGATATCTAATATCTTTTATCTGGTCGTTAGTTTGTTTCCAATTAAGTTTACAATACTCATTGTCACCACTAATACCAAAGACACTAACTCCCTCGTCTATGAGTTTATCCATTTTAGCTATCTCTGTAGGACATATGAAAGTAAAGTCCTTTGGATAGAAAAATATTACTTGCCAGTTATCACCTTCTGGTACTGACATATTTGATATCTCTACAATACTATTGTTTTCATCAACACCTTGTAGAAATATATCAGGAAACTCATTACCAACACCTAGCATGTAGTTTCTATCTTCATTGAAATCTCCAATCATTATGCCTCCTAATATTTGAAGTTATCCATTTTTTCAGACTGCATTCTAGCCCCTGTTTCAGAATTATCCATCACAGGACCTGTATCTATGAGTTCATCTTGTGCAGATTGTTCACAATCATACAGTCTCATTTTTGCTCGGTCAATACCGAGGACAAACCGTCTATTGTATGTAGGGTCATTGTATCTATTCTTTAGTTGTTTAATCATAATTTGGTCTAATTCTTGTAATTCTTCTGTTGACATAACAGCGAACATAAAGTCTGCAGTCGCTGGTAGACCAAAGGATTCAGAAGTATCTTCAAGACCAATATCTGTAGATACAAAACCTGTTCTATTTGTTTGAGTAGCTGACATGATTGGTACATCAAACTCTACAGCCAAACCTCTCATTTCTTCGGCTATACTTTTAACATATGAATATGTATTCACTTGACCACCAGGTCTCACTCTAGATGAAGCACATATATTTAAATAATCTATGAACATCATATCTGGAACAAAATCTTTCTTGAGACTTAGTTCTTGTAGTAAGTGTCTCAAGTGACCTACATGAGCCGAAGCTGTAGGATATTCTTTGATAATTAATTTACCTTTTGTCTTGTCTCTAACTCTCTTGATTTTTCTATCATACATTTCTTTTGGTAAATCTTGTAAATCATTAAGAGATATGTCTAGTAAGTTTGCGTCTATTCTTTCTGCTATCTTTTCTTCGGCCATTTCCATGGTTACATACAAAACATTTTTACCTTGTAGTAAACAACTGGAAGCCATATGACACATAAACAAAGATTTACCTACACCTGTACCTGCCATACAAATATTTAAACTCTTATTAGGTAAACCACCTTTTGTAATTTTATTCATCATTTCTAAATCAAAAGGTATCTTCTCTTCTTCTGTATGATAAAAATCAAATCTAGATTCATAGTCTTCTAAGAAATCATGACCAATATTACTATCAAAAGATGTAGATAAAGCGTCTTTTAATATTTCAGGTATATCACCTTTACTTCTAGATTCATCACGAATAATTTCTATAGAGTCCATGACACCATTATAGATAGCTCTATCTTTACACCACTCTTCGGAAGTATCTAACAACCAATCATAAGGTGTTTTCTCTGTATCATCACCAACAATCTTGAGTAAATTAGATATATCACCCATAAGTTGAGAGTCAATATTATCTTTCTCGTCTATTGTGATAAGTAATGCTTCAGATGTAGGACTAGCCGAATACTTCATGAAGTATTCTTTTATCTCTCTGAATATAAATTGTTCTTGTCTTTCCTGAAAGAACTCTTCTTTTATGAAAGGTAAGGTCTTTCGAATAAATTCATCATTCTGAATCAGATTCTTGAGAATCGTCTGCTCTATTGTCAATGCCATATAAAAACTCTTTCTTCGCTGCCTCATTAATTAATTCTAGAACCTCTTGAGTAAAATATTTCTCAGGTTCATTGTTTATAGTTTTTCCAAACTGCGTTGTACCATCTGGTAATTCAACTCTAGTGCCGTTCTTCTTAAATATACCATACTTCAATGCTAAATCAAGAAGACCATAATATCTATCTAAACCAGACTCATAGTGTAAAAGAACATCTACCATTTTATGTTCTACAGTTAATCTAGACTTTTCATTTCTACAATGAATGATATTACCAATAACATCTTTACCGTCTTTTTCTTTTTTCTTCGATAAGAAAACAATAGATGAAGCTGCGTATTTTAAACCTGAACCACCACCCATGACTTTCTTAGCAAATAAACCCATTTCATCATAAGTGTGATTAGTTACTACTAACGGAACACCAGCTTTACCTAGTTTCAAAGTTAATACTCTAAATGCACCTTTGACTAATTGTGCTCTAGTCATATCTTTTGTTTCAGAGCCAGCCGCTGTATCTTCAATTTCTTTTGTAGTTGATAACATACCTAATGAATCTAATACAAACATCATCTTCATATCAGATTGGTCTTCAATATACTGGTCTACAATCTTGATAGACTGAGTTCTAAATTCTTGAACTGTGGTAACTGGAACAATAACTATTCTAGATGAATCAATACCTCTTGACTCAATCATATCTTTTGTAATCGCTGATTCTGATTCAAAATAAATTACAGCTGAATCTGGATTATCATCTAAGAATTGTTTACACATTCCTAATGCGAAGAATGTTTTACCTGTAGCAGATTCACCTGCTAGTGCTGTAATTTTATTATTAGGTAAACCATCAAATATTGAACCAGACAATAATGCATTTAAGATATAAGAACCTGTGTCAATATATCCTGATACATCAGCCGCTTGAACGCCTTCTTCAACAACAGAGGCGAATTCATTTCCTGTTGCCTTTACTAAATTTTTCAAATAACTCATATAATTTCCTCTATAATGATCTTAGTGTAGATTTCTCTCCTGTCAACCAAAGAATAACTCCAGATTACTTTGTGGTTCTGTATGCCAACCAATCTTCTCAATAATTAGTTCTAAGGGTTCTAGAAAAGCTTTGTTAAATTGTGTATCATAATCTATGTAGTTCTCTAACTTAAATTCTTTTGGTAAAGCATTTACAAAAGATATGACATTTTCATTCATAATATTTGGTACTTTTAAATAACAAAACTTAATTTTCTCACCATTCTGAATGACAGGATATTTTTTCTCTATGTTATATTTATTTAAATAATGATTATATAATAATGAACCTCTAACATGAATAGGTGTAGACTTTTTATAAATCTTAGCATTGTCTTTGTATCTGGTAACTTTCTGAACACCTCTAGGGAAAGCGATATCTTCAGCCGATAGTTTATTGAAATCTTCTTTTGTTTCTTGAATGAAGTTTTGAACATCTGTTTCACTACCTTTCATTACAACTTTCAAAGCTTCTTTTAGTCTACCTCTACACCATTGAGGTGTTGAAGATTTTACAGTTTCGATACCCATAGTTTTAAGGTGAGGTTCATTGTATCGAACACCTTCACTATCGAATACATTAAGAATATATCTTTTCTTAGCAGTCCAGATACCTTTGTCGGCGATAACTTCTCTACCCATTCTCATTTTGTTTTTATAAGCAAAAACATATTTAGCCAACTTCTCATAACATTCTTCGATTACAGGCTCTATCGCCTCTTTCGCAGTTCTATTTAGAAAATCAATCTTGTCACCTTTTGGATTTACTTGTTTAATTAGTTCTTCAAAAGTAACATAGATAGAATCAGTATCAATCGCGATTACATAATCTTTGTTATCAGTCTTTAAGACTTTATTAAGAAACTCATTAACAGCTTTCTCAACCCACTTGATACTTAATTGACCAGCTGTAGTGATAGCTTCAGCCATATCTCTGTTGTAATATCTAAACCATTGATTACCTATCGCCCCATAAGCTGAGTTCAAACAAATTTTTCTAACAAGTTGATTATTATGATTGGCTGTAATCTCATATTCTAGTCTTTTCTTTTCTTTTGGGTCTGTAACTTTCTCAAATTGTTTTTGTGACTCAATCATTTTATTTTTAAAGTAAACTCTTTCGTCATATAGTTCTTCTAGAAGTTCAGGTAGATAACCTTGACTTGTGGTATCAAACATAGAACCATTCGGTGTTACAGTTAGATTTTGTAGATTGATATCTACTTCTTCTTTTAATAATTTATTTACAGTTATATCACCATCAAACTTTTCTTTATGATGTGTTTCAGGTGAAATATTATACTGCATGATTAAGTGTGGATATAATGAATTCAAATCAAAAGACATAACCCATTCATGTAAACCAACTTGAGGTTCTTTGACATAAGCCCCAGCGAAACTTTGTGTATCACCTGTATTTACTTTTGGTGGTGGAACAACATTCTTTTTTCTCAAGAAGTTATATATCAATAAGTCCCAAAACTTAACTTGGCCAAAAGTATCTGAATAGTTACATTTAGCACTATAAGCTAGATTGAATAATAGATTCATAAGTTTTAATTTATCATCTATCTTTTCAACTAGAACTACATCACGCACATTATAATCTAAGAATTTATTATAATCGTGTTTGTAGAAAAGATGCATCGCACCGAACTCTGAGTAGTCTAGTTTTTTCTGACCAATCGTAACTTCAGCGATATGGTCTAGTCTATAACTTTCTTGGTTTGTGTATGTAAAATATCTGAATATTTTTTGATAGTCTAGTACCTCAATACCAGCTAAGTTGTAGTCAACCATATCTTGTTGACCCATATGTTTCCAATTTTTAGATGTAATAATTCTATGTGGAGATAATCTTGTTACAGTCTCTTCATCAAAGAGTTTTTTCATTCTATTAACTAGATAAGCTACATCAAAGTTTAGAACATTCCAACCAGTCACCACATCAGGACAAATCTGTTCCCAAACATCTAGAAAAGTCAACAATAGATGTTTCTCATGCTGACATTTGTAATATTTTACATTCGGGTCATTTGTCTGATAGTCATGATTATCTATGCCAAAAACATAGATAGTATCATGACCAAAGAGTTTCATACTAATAGCATTTACTCTCTCTTCAGCTTTCAAAGGTTCTGGAAAACCTTCTTCACACTCACACTCGATATCTAAATTTAATATTTTAATCTGATTAAAATCAAACTCAATATCACTAGTGAAGTTTTCATTAATATATGTGTATTCAAATCTATCAAGACCATGAACTTCAAAGCCACCAATATTGTCATACTTTTCACGCCAAGCTCTTGACGCTGACATACTTGGGAACTTTTTAGGTTCTAGGTTATGACCATGAATACTTTTGAAAGCCGAAGGTTTATTAGTAGAAACATAAAAAGTTGGTTGATACTTTAATCTGTTTGTAAAAGGTTTACCGTTTCTGTAACCTCTAGCTAAAATGTAATCTCTATATCTATAAACATTTGTATAAAAGTGCATATTCTTATGATCTCATAAAAGTTGTATTTTGTCTAGATAGTTTATACAACTTTCTGAGGTTCAAAATGTTTTTTGATAACAGAAATCTTATCTTCAGCTTCAGCGATTTTAGCTATCTGAGTATCCATAGCTTCAACTATATCTGGATGTTCTCCGATACCAGCTGGGTTACTCTCATAGACTTTTAGATTTGCCTTAGCAGTCTCTATATCGCCTTCGTATTTTTTTAATAAAGCTTGAAACAAATAATTCATCATAAAATTTTCCCTTATTTTTTATTTTTTGACCCTTTAGGTCTTCCTCTTCCCCTCTTCTTAGCTGGGGCTTTGGCTTTAGCTTTTGATTTTGGTTTTTTACCATCAACATAAGCTTCATTTACATCTGGTGTATTAGGGTCGTCAGCTACGAATCTACCTCTTTTGTCTTTCGCTCTCACGCCACTAGGTTCAGATACAAATAATTTTTTAAACCATGAAAAAAACATAATTTACTCCTTACTCTTCTATGTCTGCATCACGCAAACGGTTCATCAACCTTTTAGCTCTATTGTAGACTTGTTTAGCCCACCTAGAGTCAAGGCCCTCTTCTGAAGCTCTTACATAATCTCCAGAGTCAATCGCTAAAAACATCATTTTGAACTTCTTTAATTTAGTAATACCTAAATTAAATGCCATATTGGCTAAAATGAGTTTAACTTCCTCTGAATAATGTTCCCACCTTTCTAGGTGATGTTCACATTCCTCTAGACAAATATTTAAGTCTTGGAATAATAGTTCGTCTGACCTGGTTTTTGTAATCTGAAAGCCTTCGCCTTTTCCATGTTCAGCATCACCTGGTCTAATTAAGTGTCCTACGCCAACTGTCTCATAACCTAAATGGTCCAAATAAACATGAAGGACTTCTCCTTCGTCAGCTATTATCTCCTCTCGGAGTCTCTTCATGAAGTTGTCGCTGTATTGCATTGTTATACTCCTCGATACCTTGATTAGCTAAGAGTTCAATTAATATATCGCCCATTAGCTGATTAAAAGTTTTGTCCTCTGATATGGTATCAATTAAATCAGGTGGACATTTCCTTATCGCCCTATCAAAGTTTATACTCGGTGTTTCCGATTCTTCTCTAGGAACAAATTCTATTTTACCATACTGAAAGACAACATCTTTATAATCGCCTTTCAATATTTGTATACCTCTTTCGCCTGTTTCATGAACAACTTCGGTATATAATCCATCATCAAATAATGGATAGTATTTATCTAATTCTTTGCCGTCACTCATTCTCTCGCCAAGCTTTTCTTCTTTTTTGATAGATTTCATTTTTTGCAACTAAGTCTCTGTAGACTTTGAATATTTTAGCAGATATAGCTTTATCACTTGTAGCCCAATCTTTCTCCTGAGGTAATATGTTTCCATATTTATCGTATTTTTTACCGTCTTTATGATTCGCATATCTTCTAGACCTTGTAAAACCCATTTCTAGAAATTTACGACACATATCCATGCCAATAAAATCATCTTCATAAAGATATTCAAAAAACATTTCTGTAATTACTCTAGCTGATTTTTCTGCTATCTTAGGTGTTTTAAATTTCCAATGTTTACAGATATCATCTGTATATGGTCTAACTAATAATACACCTTGTTCTCCTCTGCCTATTCTATATCTATAATCATTAGGCTCAAACAAAGTATTTTTATAATCTAAACTGTAATCAAATTCTTTCATAATAAATTTTGAAAAATATTACGAATTAAAAATAAAAGACCTGCCCCATTTAACATTATTAGAGCTCTGTCTCTCCATAAAACTGATACAATTAACCATAAAGAGATACCTATAGTTGAGAGATATAAATCATACATTATATATTCTTCTACGCCACGAATACTCATAGCGACAAGCACGAAAACACTAGCAACCCATTTTATATACCAATCAGGTGTATACTTTGGTGTTGCTGATTTAAATATTCTTCTTGATTTTTCTAATTCTTCTTTACTGTAATTTCCAATCACTTATGCATCCTATACCCATAATCTAATATTGTCAACCACACTTGGGTGCTCTCTGTTCAGGCTACTTACAACGGAATTCGCCCGACACACTACCAAGTGTGGTTGAAACTAAATTTTAGTGCTCTCTATTCGGGTGCCAATTATGAGTTCCTATCAGGCTCTGTCCCTCCGTTGAGTTGATGGCCTTCAACTCGATTAATGTTATATGCTCTCCAGCAAGAAAGCACCCAACACACTATTATTCAGCTAAGAATTGTTTCTTCATTGAAGCTGAAACCTTCCCTATATCAATAGTTCTGGCTTTCTTCTCCTCTGGTACAACTCTTTCTAAAAATATTGATAATATTCCGTTTGATAAATCGGAACCTTTTACAAGAACATCTTCTGCTAGAACAAAGTTTCTAGAGAATTTTCTTTGTGAGATTCCTTGATGAACAAAGGCACTATCTTTATGAGAAATATCTCCTTCAATAGTCAAATTATTTTCTTTGACCATTACAGATAAATCATCTTTTCCAAAACCAGCGACTGCTAGTTCAATGAGATAAGAATCTTCCTCATTACCTTTACGAATATTGTAAGGTGGATAATTACTTTGTGATGTTGATTGAACTCGATTTAGTTCGTCAAAAACTCTATCAAATCCAACTGTGAAAGGGCTGAACTGCCCAAATAAGTCTAATCTTGTCATTTTTTTCTCCTATTATTAAGCAAGTTTAAATTTAAATGTAGACCTCATTCGAGCATCTACATGATCTATATATGGTGTTTTTTTAGGATTTCAAGCCGTTTTCTAATCTTTTTTCGACTTTTTTTAAAATTTGTTTTTCTGAATACCAAATACCAGAATATATCTCTGTATTATCTTCCCATTCAGATTGGCCATTTAGCCATTCAACTATGTATCTTTTATATCCGTAAGGTCTATCTTTAAAGACTCTTACATCGCCGTAATTTTTTACTAACACTCTCATTTTCATTCTTCTAGTTCAGTATCATATAATTTATGAATATCTGACATTCTATTAATTATTGTTTGTTTCATATTATTACCTTGAAAGGTATTGATTGCGTGTCTGTTCACGGTAGCTTTACATCTAAAAATACTACCCTCAGAAATTGGGTCCATTTCTCCAGACATTTGGTCTTTACCGTTCTTAGGTTTAGGTTCATCTGCAAATGCGATAACAGAATTACCTTCTCTATCGACATAGTTATGAACATAATACCCTCTTGAGGTTGTATGTGAAGTTATAAATTTTAAAACCCATTCGTATCTTTCTTTGGGATGTCCTATGTATCTACCTTGAGCTTCATTTATCATAATACGATCTTAGTAAAAGTTGTAGCGCGTTGTCAAACAATCCAGCAAACAGGATAAACACACCAATAAGGATTAGCAAACCCTAATAACCAGAGTATAAGAATCCATAATGGTATATTAATCCAAGTTTTACCTTTTGACCACTCTCTATATTTTACGGCGTAAGGTGCTAACTTTTGAAATATCCAATTTGACATTTATCCAGACAAAGGATTTTTGTTTGAGTCTTTTAGTTCCTCTATATCGTCTTCTAAATCTTCAATAGAATCTAAATTTTTTTCAACTTGTTTTTCTAGGTCATTTACTTTCTGTTCATCACCTACATTTTCAAGTTTAATTAATAGATTCTGTACTTGAGCTTCTAACTCAACTATTCTCATAGATTGAGATTTAAAACTTTCAGAAACTCCCTCTTGAGATTCATCATAGAGTTTTTCGTAACTATCTACTTTAGCTTCTAGTCCAGCAAATCTTTCTTCGATTACTTTTTGACTATCTTCTGCTTCGTCTACACCACCAATTTTATTTTCTAGATTTTCTAGTCTATTGATGTATGTAGCTCCTGTATATCCGAACCCTGCTAGGGTACCGATAATTGATACTAATGCTATTATCTGAGCTGCTTTTGATTGAAACCAGTCCATTATAATTCTCCTCCTTCTAATTCAGGTTGTAAATTTATCATACTTGATAAGCTATTTATACTCTGATTTGCGTATGTGTAAAATGCCGTGATATTATCTGTCATGACATTATTAGCATATATTTGTTCAGGTTTATACCAAGTAGAATTATCTTGTAGTCTAACATCATAATATTTAGTGAAACCAGGATTGAAACCTATGAAGGCTACAAGTTGAGTTTGGTCTCCATATTCACCTGTGTTTGAGTTATTGGCTGATGCCTGTAATTCTTCTTGAGCTTCTTGTAAATTTTGTGCTACTATTTGACTGACTAATGCTTCTGTTTCTGTAGCCGACATATCACCTGATACACTACTATCAAGTTGTGACTGCACTGATGACTGTGCGTCTGAGCCTGATGACGCTACTACAGAACTAGTATTGATTCCTGGCATTGGAGATGAGGTAGTTGTAATACTTGAGACTTCTCCACCTGCTGCCCCTGAGTCACTCATTGTTAAAATTTGTTGTGTCTGAACTGCAGAAGCTTGTACTTGGTCTGAAATCGAACCAGAAGAAAATGTACTTGAACCTGCTATTGAACTAGTTATAGCTGAATTACCACTTGATACAGAATTACTACTTGATGCTGAGTATCCACCAGAAGCTGCTGTCGTACCAGCATTAGTTCCTGAAACTGAATTTTGTGCGGCAGTTATAGTAGAGGCTACAACAGCCAATCTATCTTCTCTAGAGAATGAACTACCACCATCTTCTCTCTCGATAGAGGCTACAACTTGAATATCTTCTTCGAATATTTCTTCTTCTAGTTCTTCTTCTCTAGCTATTAATTCTTCTTCAAATATCTCTTCTAACGCTTCTATTGTTTCTTCTACAGCCTCTTCTTCAAAAACTTCTTCTGCTAATCTTTCACCTTCAGCTTCATCTTGAAAAAGCTCTTCAAGAACTTCTGCAAACTCTTCTTCAGCTTCTCTTTCTTCTCTTTCTTCGCGTCTCTCTTCGATAGCTGCTATTTGTGTTTCTATTATTTCTTCTACATCAATACTTACAGGGTCATCTAACTCAAAACCTGGAACAGGAAATGTTTCTAAAGTTTCAAGTAAAACTAATTCTTCTATCTGTTGAAAACTTGGGTCTACAAATGGTAAAGGGTCAAGAAAAGGTTCATCTGGACCACCGAATGGGTCGTTGAATCCACCATTGAAGTCATCATCAAAGTTTATAACAAAAACTTCCTCTTCTCGTAATTCTGTCTCTTCTAAAAAATCATCATATGAAAATTCTTCTGTAAATAAATCATCATCTAGAACTATGAAGACTTCATCTGGTTCTTGGCCATCAGGCCTACCTGTGCCGTCAAAATCAAAAACTATAGCACCTGTACTAAAATCATCTTCAATGTATCCGTCTGTATCAAATCCAAACATATCTTCGTCACTTGTTCCATAGTCAACATTATCTTCATCAAAGAAAGCTACAGAATCTTCTTGTCTATATCCACGACAAAAAGGTGCGTATTGTGGGTCTAAACTACATTGTAAATCATCAAAAGCTTCCCAATAACCTGAACAGTTTTCTGAATAAAGTGCGTTTAAACCACATTGTTGAGTTTCGTAAGCTTGTGCATAACCTGGACAACTAGAGTCATTCAAAGGGTTACTACAGTCTATACCATTACCAGAACCTGAACCATATAATGAACCACCATTCTCTAGTAAGGTATTAAATGTAGAATTATTCCAATTTGTATTTACACAAGTTCCAGCCACATTTGTTGTCCCTGTATTACATTCATCATAGAAAAGATATTGATAATAGTTGTTTGAGTCTCCTTGTTCACCAATTAAAACATCATGCTGAATAATATTTAATCCACCATATCTAAAATCAAAAGTAGAATTAGGCCATAATATTACTTCAAAACTATTATCTGTATTAGCACGGTTATATTCACGCATATTATACCAACCAAAAACTGACTTATCACTAAAGTTTTTAGCTAACATTTTAGATTGATTATCTCTAATTAAATCTGTCCAGAATGGAAACAATGTGTAGTTATATTGAGGTAAAGGGTCTGGTGTATAATCACCACAATAGTTATTATAGTTTTGATTAGCTGTTCCTAAATTGAAATGGAGACATCCATTCGTCGCCATGCGAGCTGATGTGAAACTCTGGTCATATAAATTAAAAGTGAAGTTTAAATTAAAGGCATTAGATAACTGGTCGTCACCTGAGTTTAAACTAGTTGTGCCTGATTCTTGAGTTAAATCAATTAGTGGTTGATTGGATTCATAGACATATTGAGCACTTAAAGGATTAGCTATAGATATTAAACAAAGAAGAAAAAATGTACTTAGAATACCTAGCTCTAATTTATCTTTAAATTTTTCCCAATCCATGATTCATCTTAACAGCAACTGCAATCACAGCATTTACAACATTTACATTTTGTCATTTTAGCCCTCTATATCGTTTCTGATTTTATAGAATGAATCTTCAAATTCTTTTCTACAAGTTCTAGTAGATTTTTTAGCACCTTTCTTAGGTCCACTTTCAACTTTTTCTCTCTTACATTGTTTGATATATTTTTCTTTATCTTTTTCGTAAGTTGGCATATCGTGTGGATTTTTAGCCCATTGATATGAAGCTTTCTGTCCGATTTCACCTTTGTAAGGACATGGAGTTCCTGCCATTCTCATAGCTGAGAAGACTCTTTCATCTTGACAAAGTAAAGCCACAGAGGCGACTTTCATACCCATATCGTAAAGATACTTAGAAAGTTTTAATCTTTCACAATTCTCGTCTTTGATTGTCTTACCAGCTGAGAAACCAAAGACTTGTCCTTGGAATGCTCCTGAAACACCAGTAGTACATAAATCTTGTGAATAACTCATGATACTTGGTGCTATCGCTGAAGCTGGTGGAGCTTTTGTATTGATGTTTTGAGTAATTACTTGTTCAGACTTGGACTCATTTATGTTCCTGTTTGTATTGTCCGAAGTAGTATTATTCGTATTTGTATTGTTTGTATTTACATTCGAATTAGAATTACTTTCACTATAATTATTATTCGTATTGGTATTATTCGAAGTGGTATTATTGTTATTATTATTCGTGTTGGTATTATTCGAAGTTACATTACTAGTATTATTACTTGTACTATTCACCGTACTAGAAGAAGTATTATTATTCGTATTAACATTCACATTGTTATTATTATTAGTGTTAGTGCTAGTAGAAGTATTATTATTGGTATTAACATTGGTATTGTTATTTGTGCTAGTATTCGTGTTAGTATTAGTATTAACGCTAGTATTATTATTGGTATTCGTGTTGGTATTGGTATTGGTATTGGTGTTGGTATTTGTGTTGGTATTGGTATTGGTGTTGGTATTATTTGTGGTTGTATTGTTGGTAGTATTCAACGCCTCACAATACTGAGTACCTGCGTCACAAGTTCCAGTCGCACCATCATCTGCAGCCATTATACCCGCTAATGATAAAAGTGTAATTGATAAAAAAAGTTTCCTCATTTAATTTCCTTATTGTGCAGGGAATCATAGTAAAACTTTATTCAATCTCTCCCTTTGTATACCTCTATTTATAATTAAGACGCAGTGGAGACTGCTCGAGAATCATACCTCCACTGCGAATATTTGTTTTTCGTCAGCCTCAACAGCATTCAAATCAAAGTTGATACTGACACCACATCCACATGAAGATTGTTCTTTTGGATTTATAAACTTGAAAAACTCATTTAGACCTTCTTTAACATAGTCTAAAGTCATACCATTAATATAAGGAACAGATATTTTATTGATGATAAAACTCCATTTACCATAGTCTAAAACTATATCATCATCTCCAATATCATCAACAGCAAAAACATACTCAAAACCAGCGCAACCACCCCCCTTGACTCCAAGCCGTATATGACTAAATCGTTCTTCTTTTTGTTTTTGAAGAAGTTTAGTAATTGCCTCATCTGTTACTTCTATCATTAATGGTCTAGAGGATTAAATCCCTCTTCTTTTACAAGTGTGTAAATACCGTAGGCTAAAGCTAGCCAGGCGATTAGTTTGATTAAACCGCCAAAAAGAATGATTGAACCTGATACAGCAATGATTACTATACCATCCCAAGAAGTTCTCTCTTTTAGAGCTTGACTCTTGAGGTATTCAATCTTATTAATGCACCATTCTTTAATAAAGTCTATACTTAACATATATTCTCCTTTTTTTATTGGTATAATTATTTAGTATTCCAAGAGTCTCGGTCACCAAGCTCTTGCAGAATTTTTTTGGTAGGACTACCTTCGATTCTTTTTTCGACACCCATAAGTCCTAAGTTTGCGTTAACTTCTAGACAATATGGTGGTATTTTTTCTCTGTCTTCTGATGGTATGAAATCTACACCTGCTAGATGTAGACCTAATTTATTTGATATATCTATCGCTGTTCGTTTTTCTAATTCTGTAAGTTCTATTTGTTCTGCTACTGCCCCTAATGATACATTACTTCTTATATCATCTGACATAACCTCTCTTCTAATACCACCTACAACTTTGCCATTACATACAACAACTCTCATATCATAATCTGTTTTTATATATTCTTGTAAGATTAGTGGTAGATATTTTTCGTAAAGTAATAACATTTGAACAACTGCTCGTAATGTTCTCATACTTTCAATAATTACCACACCTACACCTGTTTGAGTTCCTGTAGATGATTTTAAAATAATTGGAAAGTCTGTCTTGAGTCTTTTGAATGCTGCCTCTGCAGCTTCTGAATGTTCTATCGGTACAGTTTTAGGAGTTCTAAATCCGAATCGTTTTAGATTTACATAAGTTAAATACTTACTCGTACAAATATCATATGATTCAATATCATTTACAATAAAGAATCCGTCATACTCAAATTCTTTTACTAAATCTAGCCAGCCTCTTGAAGCTGTAAACCCTTGAGTACCTAGACCTCTAGGCATTATGATTGTATTCTTAGGGTCACATACTATGGGTTTTTGATATTTTAAAACTTTATCGTCTGAAGCAGGTAATTGAACTTCGCCATCTTCGTCAAACTCAAAAGAATATAAAAGTCTTTTATCACCTTCTTTTTTCGTATAGGCTCCAACAAAGTCTGCAGTTTCAACTTGTATACCTATTTGTTTGCCTACTTTTTTAAGAAGTTCTGTTCCAGATTCTGCAGGTTCACTTTTGGTATCTCTAACACCTGCAGCAGAATGAGTTAGTATAACTAACTTATACGGTTCAAAGTCCTCTTTCAAAAAGGATTTAAAACTTTTTGCTTTCATTTATTTTGTGACGCCAATATTATATTTAGCGACTAAGTTCCACTCGTTCTTTTCTTTATGAGGTAAAACTTTAATCTGACTCATTGGTGCACATGGACTCATGACCTTTGATTCATCTACAACTTTAATTAGACCCCATTCTTCAAGTAGTCTAGCTATAGCGTTTCTTCTACCAATATCGTTCTCGTTCATAGAATGCTCTTTGCCATCTAAAGCAAAAAGTTCTTTGAAATGAACTAGATAATATTTACCTCGTTTATGTAAGATGTGACAAGATTGATAAAGGGTTCTATCTTTTCTTGAAGCCACACCGATTCGTGTTAATGTTTCTCGTATTTTTAAGAAGTCATCACTCTCTTTGAATGATACCTCTAGCATATCCTGTATGTCATAACTCATTTCATGCCACCTTTACTCATTTTTCTTTTTAATATCCCTATTTGTTTTTTAGATAGAATATTTAAATACTCTTCTCCCTTTTGGCGAGATACTTGATAATAATCCATGACAACTTTCAAATCGTCAATCTTTTCAGGTTTACTCCATTGAGCAAACCTTTTTCTTTTTCTAATGCTATTTAGTAAATAGTGGTATTGAAGCTTGTGTGGCATATCGAATCTTCTATTCACTTCATTAGCAAAAAGTATACAGTCCTGATGATATGATAGACTCCGATTGACTAGGAAAGGGGCATATTCTTTCTCCAAGAGTTCATCTTGTTCTAGTATATCATTCTTATTAAATGTTATCGAATTTACGAATTCAAAGGGGTTCATTTACCTTCTCTTAATATATCTATATCAAAAGTTTCAGACCAGATTTCAAGACTAGTTCTAAGTCTACCATCTTTTTTAAGTTGTTCATATCTTCTAGCCGCCTTTGGACGCCACCAATCTAGAATACCTTGTTGAGTATATCTATCAAAGTTAGGGGCTTTTCTTAACTCTGTCTCTTCACCTCTGATTATCTGTGGAACATTTTCATAACCATATGTAGATATAAAGAATCTTTTTTGTTCATTTAGATTAGTTGATTCTTTATGAAACTCTACAAACTTTTTATATTCTTGTTCATCATGTTCTTTTAGTGATTGTTTAATGATAGAAATCATTCTCATTTGAGTTTTCATCTTTCTACCTGATACTGTTGGGTCTACAATTCTTACGCCATCATTCTTTTCTGTAAACCATTTGTTAAAGTCAAGGAACACACCATCATGCATATTGGGAGAGAAACTGCTATCGGTGAGTCCCTTGAATCGTATAAATGGTTTCATACCATCATACTGCGACAACTGCTTGCTCGAACCGTAGAGTGAAGTTGTTTCGAACAAGCAAGTGTTCATATCGTACTTAGAATCTAAATGTTCTTTTACTTCTGCCGTACAACAAAGACCAGCCAATAATTTACCACCTAGATAATTAAAACCAAATGGTTGGGCTGGTACTATTATAAAACCATTGATACTATGTTTGTTAAAAGTTGATAGAGATATATTACCATTCATACCAACAACACCATCTAGATACTGATTTCTAGGTCTTATCGACATAACAGGAGAACCTAGTCTGATAAAACCAGCTATTGTGTTTGTATTCTTTTCATATAACATATATCTAATATGTCTACCAGGTATTGAAGCTTCATTCGGGTGGGAAGCCACTAACTCAAGATAATGATGAAATGTTTCACTAGTAGCATCTCTTAATTCAAAATCCATATCTTCTGGATGCATATCCCAATTCTGAAAGAAATCATCACCCCATGACATACCAAACATTGGCTGTGGCATTTTTTCTATTCGTTCTTTTTTTACTTCTTTGAAATAATCAATTATATGTTCAAAGTTTTTGAAATACTCTGTAAATCTATTCGCTGCGTATATCGCATCTTTTTTATCAAGTATTAGTCCTTTTGACCAATTACTTCCACTCTTTTCGCTCATCTTCCGACCTCACCTAGATATTTAGCCTTCGTTTCATCCCATGTTTGAAAGCAAACATCATCATAAAATAATGTTTCGTCTAAATTTATCCTATCATTATTAATTAAATTTGTAATTCTTTTTCTTGCGTATTTCTCTTTCCATAATTCAGTTAGTGCTTCTGTAGATGTATCGAAAGACTTAACTAAACTATCTTCTTCTATCTCACCTCTTAAAAACTCACAGGTATTATCATAAAGTGGTGAATAGTAAATACCTCTTTGATGGTCCGACTTTTGAATATCTTTTGGTATATCAAGTTTCGAATACATCATTTGTCTCATTCTATTTCTATGGTCTCTTTTTAGAGTTTGACCATTCTCTCTCTTCGCAACATAAAGTAAAAAATACTTTTCGTTAAAATGTTCTTCAGCGTAATTCAACATTTCTTTTTCTGTTTCTTTTGTTAACTCATATGATAAAGAGCCTTTACTGTAACCCATTTTCTTCCAATGTTTGAGTCTATCATACTGAGATAAACCACCTGTCTTTGATTTACCATATAAAGATGTAGTTGTTACACTTACAAGTTTATTACCATAGTTTTCTTCCCATTGTTTTTGAATATCATCTGATAGACAAAGTAAAGCAAGTAGTTTACCACCTGTGTAATTAAAACCAAGAGGTTGTAAAGGTACTATTGTAGAGCCGATACATGAATGATTTAGTTTACCACTATTCGTTTTGTATTCTCTTTCCCAACCAATATAATTATCTCTAGGTGTTAAATCAATAAAATCACCTGTGATACAAATAACACCAAGATATTTACCTGATACTTTATCTCTTACTATGTAATGCATATTACGGCCTATATTTGAACTATTTTTCATTGTAGAGGTAAATGTTCGAATACAGTTCCATTTTTCAGTAAGTGTACCAGCTGACCTTTTATCTTTGAGACTATCTGTATAAACTAGTTCTGGCTCTAACTTCTCAAAATCCATAGGGTCTTTTGGAAACCATATGTTGTTTTTTGTTTCGTTAATTAATTTTAAATGAGACTCATTTACTAATTGTTTCTCTTCACCAAATAAAGTACCGATATCTTGAGTCGGATATTTCATATGTATTTCTAGATATTTTTGATATAGAGTATATTCACCAACACCCATTTTTGAAACTTGAGATAAATCTTTTATGATTCTATCTCTTAATTCATCTTTAGACAATATGGTCTTTTCAGTCCTATTCGCCTGATATTCATCATATTGTTTTTTAACAAAGGGTTCCATTATTTAAACTCAGATTCCATCATCAATTCAGTTAGACAAGCCACCATATTTACTTCTTGGTCAGCTACAAATGCAGACTTGTAAGAGTAGTCACTCAATATAATTATTGATTGTGGTACTGACCTGTTTTCTAATAAGTTGAAAAAACTATCATACAGTTTTCTATATATCGCTTGTGGGTCATTATGAATGTTCATAGCTACCCATTTTCTCATTTTAGAAAATTCTTTGTTCTTGAGATAACCAATTATTTCTGTTAGAGATTGGTCGTCAAGATTGGCTAATACACCTGAATCAATACTACCACTCGCTGAATATTTTTGTAGTTCGTTTAGAACTCTTCTGAAATCAGGAAAGAACTTATTAATTAGTTCAGCTACAACTTTGTCATTTGATTTAATATTTTCCCAACCTAGAATCAAAAGTATTCTTTGAAATATCATATTAGCTATCATAGGCTTTTGGTCATTCTGAATAGTAAAGTCTATGACACTACATCTTGAATGTAGAGGTGGTATAATTCTATTTTTATAATTACAAGTAAATATAAATCTACAGTTTTTAGAAAACTCTTCTATGAAACCTCTCAACGCTGGTTGAGTTGATTGTGCATTTAGATAATCAGCTTCATCAAGTATGACTATCTTTGGACCACCAGATAAAGATACAGTAGAAGCAAAGTTCTTTATCTTAACTCTTAGTGTGTCAATATTTCTTTCTTCTGAACCATTAATTAAAATATAGTCAGCTTGAAAGTCATTACATAAAGCCCTAGCTACTGTAGTTTTACCAACACCAGCCGTACCACATAATAATAAATTAGGTATTTCTTTGTTCTTTACAAAATCAAGAAAGGTATTTTTGATAGTATCAGGTAAGATACACTCTGAAATAGTTTTAGGTCTATATTTCTCCACCCATAAAAATTCTTCACTCATAATTAGATCTTATCCTCAAGTCATAAATTCGTCAAGTCTACCACCTGACATCTTTTTATTATATTTCATATTGTCAAAAGTAAATACAGGCCAATCTGCCATCTTCTCGTATTTACCTAGTTCTATTTGTTTCCAAAACTCTATGTCTTTGTGTTTTGGATAATTTAAAGTCCAATCAACTGTGGACTTCTTAAAATGTTTCTTGGCTTTCTTGTTCATTGGTAACATATATCTGAACATCAAGCCATCTATTCTCTCTAAGTTTTTAGTTTTCATATAATCAGGAGTCAACCAATGAACTCGTTCTTTTTGTAGAAAGATTGCGTTCTCTTCACATAACTTTCTCGCTGTTCGTGGGTGTATTTTTTCTCCTGTTATTGTATCTCTATAAACGGCTGTTCTAAATTTTCCACCATAAAAAAAGTTGAAAGCCTGATACACATACCCAGCTTTACCCATAATACCATCAGCCATAGTATAGAGTAAATCAATATCTGTATTTTCTTGAATCCATTTTTTTACCATTTTTAAAAATTGTGTCTCACTATTTTTAGGCATTTCATCTGTTAAGCACATTTTACCAATCTCAAAATAATCTTTTGTATCTAGATGTGGAAATAATTTTTTGATTGTTTGTTTGGGTTGTGTACCCCAACCAAGAGTAAGTACAGCTACTAGTTCATCTTCTACAAAACCACCTAACCAATGTTTAGTAAGTTTTGGGAGCATCGGTGTATAGTGATGCTCCTCAATGAAACTTATAGCTATATCTTTGTTTATCTCTCGGACATTAAACAGCATTATAAGTTGAATCTGGCTCTAAAGCTATAAAGTATTCAACTGCTACATTTCTGTTTGTAAAATGAGCGATACCTTTTGATGATACAAAAACTGTATAATCACCAGGAATCATTTTCATGTTTTCCATTCTTAAAAACATTTCGAAAGTTGACCCATTACCTTGAGCTACTGTTTTACTAAAGACATTTGAAGTTGAGTTCTTTTTGTCTTTTACTGTTAATACAACTGATTGACCATCACTTGATAATACCATATCAGGTAAGGATAAAACAGAAGAAGCTTTCAATAAAGAATCTAAGACATCTTTATCTAAGTCAAAAGATACCTCAGGTTCTGGCATTGTTATCTCTTTTGTAGGAGAGATTACCATTTGTGGGTCAGCGTAATAATAAGTTACACTATTATCGCCCTCTGATACTGTTACTTTCTCGGCGTTGAAATCAAAGTTTGGTCTATCAAACAAAGATACAGCACCTAGATATTCAGATAAGTCATAGATTGAATGGTCTTTCTCGAAGCTTTCGTCTACGACTGCTTTAGCGAAAATATTCTTCATCGCTGAAACAGTTACCAATTCATTACCAGCCTTAACTGTAATACCAGAGTTTATACTTGAAAAATTTCTAAGTATGTCTAGAGTTTCATTACTAATATTCATTCATTCACCTTTTCTAGTTGTGCTCTTTATCATGAACATAAAGAGCGATTACGGCATAATGTAAAACTTTCATTAAGTCAGCTTTATTATGCCCCTCTTTTTTACCATAACGCTGTGCATATTTGAGAATGTTTCCGATACAGAAGCCTTCTCCATGTCCACCGTCAATAATAAATTCTGTTGCTTGAAACTTACTCTTCGAATAATGTTGAGAGTAAGTTTTATCAATATATTTCTTTAATTCTTTTACAGATTTGTCTTCATTAAATTTATACATCTTGTCCATCCTAAACCCTAAATCTGTTTTTGTCAAGAAGCGTACCCCGCATCTGCTTTGAAACCATACCAATCTGGAGTTGTTCTATTTGTCCATTTAGCAAAGTATGATTTATATTTGTTGTAGTAGTTATGATATGCCTGAATAGAAGTGGTATCTTTTACATCATCTGGCATACATTGTGGTGGTTCAAAAAACTTTCCTTCTGGAATATTTTCTGGTACTCTCGATAATAAATTAGATAATAAATTTTCTGTTGAATGTGTTTTACCATATCTCCATGTATATTCTGCACATAGTTCATCAAATAAGTCATAGAGAAAAATATAATTTTCAGGATTTTGCCTAGCCCAAACTGCAGATGGGTGATTTATCATCGCAGCTTTATAAAGTGTTTTTTCTAAATTTGGATTTTCCATTCTATATCTAAGAATTTTTCTGCCATTTTTTGTCTTATCATAATAAGGATTACCATCTATAACACGGTGTGCAGTGGACAAGAGTTGGGCATATTCTATAATCATCTTGACCACATGCTTATCACAGTGCATCTGAGCACAAGTCTCAGGAGATTCGTTCAAATAAAAAATATTCATAATATATCATCCATGTGTTTTGTTTTACTTTGTTCTTCACCAGAAGAAACTCCATGAGTTTTAATATCTACTGAATGAAACCATTCATGTAGTTTTATATAAAAGAAAGATACAGCTGTTGTTCCTACTGTAATCATAAAAAGTTCTAATACTGTCATACTAAACCCAATTCGATATTATATAAAGAATTAATAATATTGGTACTAGATATTTACCTAGTTCCCAACCAACTCGTATAAATGCGATTATTGCTACAATTATTAATCCTATGACAATTCCTATTTGAAGAAGTGTCCATATACTATCAAAAATCTCCATTATGTGTTATCTCCCTCTGTATAAGTAGTTCTTTGTTTATCAAACTGACCTTTACCTGTAAGTGGTTTTTTCTGAAAAGGGAAACCTTCTTCTCTTCTTTTTGGTAAACTGTTCATATGTTTATTAATTTTTGCAGTTCTCCATTCTTGAACCCATACATGGCCATTTTCTTCTGCTTCTTTAAAAACAAATCTTGTTACCATTAAAGGTATAAACACAGCTAAGTGAATTACAATAGAAGTCACTACACTATAACCTAGCCATTCCATATAATATGCTGCCAGAGCCCCAAAGTATCCTGACCACATTATGAATAAGGCTAGTGTAAAATAAACTTGTAGACTTGGGTCATGTATGTGTCTAAGTGGATTATATCTATTATCCATTACTACATTCCAACTATCTACTACGAAAACAATTAATCTTTTTAATATATTCATAAGTCTTTAATCCTCCATAAATTTTCTTCAACTTCATCCCATGTTAAATGTCCTAAAACATCTTGCGTAATAGGTGTATCATAAATTATATTATCACCAATCATTATTGCTATTTCGAATAAATTATTTTTACCACCATAAGAACCATCATGACAAACAATACTAGCTTCATAGCCGTTGGGAAATTTATATCTTGCATTGAGTCCATTGCGAAATCTTTTCATATATTGTAAATGCTGGTGGAGCTGATAGGAATCGAACCTACGACCTTCTGGATGCAAACCAGACGCTCTCCCAACTGAGCTACAGCCCCTATTATTTATTGAAGTTTTCATAGCACTTTTGGCAAAATTGTGGTTCATAATTAAATTTTTGTTGTTTGGTAAGTGATGGTCGACCAGAAAGATTTTCTGCTGTCCACATTCTTTCATCTCCGTGAATGTATATACCACATCTGGTACATTTTCCTGGTCCGATTGCTTCTTTGAATTTCACTCTACTCATAAAAAACTGGAGCGGGTGGATAGAATCAAACTATCTTTTGTATTCTGGAAGAATACCGTAATATCAATATACTACACCCGCACTATCCATGATCTATCAAGTTTTACTCCTTGTCAACCATGTTTCTGCTAAATAATTGAAAAAATTTGGTGGGGTGGGTAAAAGTCTAAACAACAAATCATAGTTTAGTAAGTGTGGATTTTGTTTGAGGTTATTACCCTGCCCCATACCCGAGTCTCGTGGACTCCTATTATTCATAATATATTTTTTCAAATTCATTTTAAACCTAAATCTTTTCCCCATGGACCCTCATACTTTGGGCCTTCATCTTTGTATTCTTTTCTTTTTGGCTTTCTGAAAATCTTATCGTAATTTTCATCATATTTTTTTGTGTCTGTTGGTCTTTGTTTACTGCCTTTGCTCATGTTCTGTTTCAAATATTGTTCTGAATTCTTCTAGAGTTATAAAACTATCTTTATTTTCTTTCAAGTGTTTTGTATATGCTTCTTCTAGTTGTTTTTCAGTATATAATATCATTTATCCAAATTTAGCTCCACTATTTACATCACTTCTTTTTTTCTTTCTAAATGTAAAAAATCTTTTAAAATTACCACTCAATCCCCATACAGTAAATAGATAAACTAAAGTTAGTATACCTATTATTTGTAATATTGCTTCAATCCACTCTATCATTATTTTGTGCTTTTTTTATACCTGCTTGTTTACCTACTAGATAACCAATAACAAAAGGTATAACTAAAATAAATATCCCTATTAATTCCATATTACCATTTTTCTAAATTAACTCCTCTAGTATTGAATGTACCCATTGTTCTAGCGTTTCTGTAATCAAAAGGTACTGATACTGAAAGCGGGTCAGACAATCCTGTTCCTACCCATTCAGCTGTATTGTAAATAGTAGAAGGATTTACATGGTCTAAATAGACTTCTACCCACATATCATTTTTTTCACACCAATCCTCAATCTCTTCATATGTACCATAGACAAGTGTTCCCATTTTGTAATCACTTCCATCTGCGTGTAATACTCTTGCTATTTCTTGATGAGATATGCAGTTACTAGTTTCTTTTGTCATAATCCTTGATTGTGTTTTCTATCTGTTTGTTGTTTAATTTTTCTTTTCTTTAACTCTTTTAACCTTTCTTCATCTGACCAACCACTCTCTATATGTAAGCCTGCTGGTAAAGGTTGCTGTTGTTGTTTTTGGCTCATTTTCCACCTCTTATGTATCTGGCTATTAGTTCATCACCTGTAACTTGTTCATTATTCCAAGTATGAAGTAATTTACCACCTTGTTCTCTTATAATTCTGCCGTCATTAAATATTGTATCTGTAACATTACCATTATCAGTATCTTGAGGTCTATCATCATACCAACAGTTTTTTAAACTGTGCACATGAAGTGACTGAATACCATTGGCCCATTCTTCGGCCTCTAATAGTAATCTTTGTTTTTCTACTTTATCATCATACTGACTCATAATCTCTCCTTATTTATACTGCCATTTGTTGAACAAATTTGTTCAAGATAATTCTTTGTTTTACTTTTTGTTGACCTGTTTTGACCAAAGCTCTTTTGAGTTGACCTTTTGTTGCGTCGTCACCAACTTGTAATACATCTTCATTGTAATTAAGTTTTAGTTTTCTTGAGTTGATTACAATACCCAAATCGTAGTTACAGTTTTCAGTTAAAATACAACCATCTTTGTTGAAAGAAGCTCTTCTTTTTTCTTGTTCTTGCCAATCATATTCACTAACACCTGTGAAATTTGTCCATTCTTGTTCAACTCTTCTGCCTTTAGCGTCTGTTAAGAAGTAACCTATTGTTCTTGCGTTGGTAGTAGCTTTTATCCACTTTAAAAGACCTTTAGTAGCTCTGTAACCATAATTCTTACTTAATTGAAATGTTTGATTAATTTTTCTATCAATTAAAACTGTGCCACTAGGGAAGTTACCATGAGATTGTCCGTCTGTTAAACAAACAAAACTAACAATATCTAAGTTGTTTGTATATTGGAAGTCATTAAGTAAATCTCTCATAACAAATAGAGTAGCGTCTAAAGGTGTACCACTCAAATAAAGTTTACCAGGTAAATTAGCGTCTCTGTCATATTCAGGAGCTTCGTCATATCTCCAAGAGTAATTCATACTTTTAACAATTTGAAACCAGTTTTCCATAGCTCTTTGATATTCAGAAGTTTTCATTTTATCGTTAACTATTTCTAGAAGAGCTAGTTCTCTAACAAGAGCTTCATTTTCTTTAGCTTGTCTTCCGTAAGTTAAATTTTGACTACTTATATATTCTGCGTCTTCATATCTTCCTCTGTGATAACCATCTGAAAATGCGTATAGTTGAAAAGGTATGTTGATTTTTCTACAATACATAGAAAGTAGAAAAGCTTGTTCTAGAGTAGCTTCTATATCATTAGACATAGAACCTGACCAATCAATGGCCATAACTATACCGTGATTTTTACCGTCAGGTGTAATCTCAACTCTATTGAAAATATCATCTTTAATTTTATAAAGATGTAATTTGTCCATGTTTAATTCACCTGTTTTAGCTTGTTGACTTTTGTTGTAAGCTGATGCTGCCTTTTTCATTTCAAATTCTTTTGCCATGTAATTAACAACACTTTTGTTTTTGTTTATAAAATTCTTTGTAAATTTAGAAACAGGTTCTCTATTGAAATTACCTAATTCTTTTTCTATTTCTGTAAAAGGTACTATGAAGTTTTCATATTTAACTCTTTCAGTTATCTCTAAGTTAACTGGTTCAGAGCCGTATTTTTCTGTATCAAAACATTTTTCTTCGTTTTGTCTGAAAGCTTCATCTGTATTTGATTTTTCTAATTCTTCTTTGACTTGGTCTTGTAAAGTATTTTGACCTGTAGTAGGAGTTCCCTCGTTACCTTGACTTGAAATATCACCTTGACCGTCTTGATTATCTTCTGAGTCTTGATTAGATTCTGTAGAATCATCTGAATCTTTTTCTTTAGCTATACTGTAACTATCTTGTCCTTCTTCTTTTTCGGACTCTTCATCACCATAACCACCTGTACCGTTTTCTTTAGACTCGTATTCTATCATATTATCTAAGTCATTTAACTCTGTACCACCATCTTCTGGTTGTTCGATACCCATTTCATCTGCTAATTCTTGTAATTGTTCTGGAGAAAGGCCTTCTATGAAAGACTGAGCCTCTTCTTGTTTTTGATTGAACAACTCTGTAGCTAGTTTTAAAACATCTTCAAAAGTCTCTAACTTTTCACATTTATCTAGAACGACCTTTTCGTCACTTGAAAAAGGAACTCTGATACCATGACCGACTTTGTAATGAAGATTGATTCTATCAATTAAATTAAGTTCAGAAATTGACTTATCTAATTTTTCTAAACCGAAGAAATCGTCTTCTAGTAATTCTTTGTAGGCCGTATAGAAAGATTTTCTAAGACCTGGATATTTTGCCTTGATTTTCTTTTCAATTCTAATGTCTTCAATAACATTAAGGTAACCTTTGAAAATAGGACCTTTATCTGAAACTTTGTCATGCCAACCTTCTAGAGGAGTAAATAATGCGTGACCAACTTCGTGACCCATAAACAAGTCATAAAGTTCAGAAGACATATCATCTTTTAAAATAGGACAAACTAATGACCTAGTTTTAATATCAAAATATGCTGTTGGTATTCTTTTATGAAGAACTGTAATGTTCTCTGTAGCCATCAACTTGGCTAGTGTGTCTTTATTTGAATTTACTAAACTATTTATCATGATCCGATCTTATTATTTTTAGTAGCCTGTTGTCAAGCTTTAAAATAGGGGCCGACCTGATGTCGACCCCAGCGAGGTAACCGTTAGAAACTTTCGTCACCATTGTCTGGTTCTGAGTAATCAGAAGTAGAAGACTTAGCTGTTGATTCGTCATTGTCTGACTCTGTTTCAATTTCGTCAGCGTCAACTTTTGTGTAAAGGTCTAAGAAAGTAGCCTTTGTTTCTGAGTCAAATCTAGAAACACACATTTGAATAGCTTTGAGTCTTTGACCAAACATTTTGTAAGCTTGTACTATGTGGACAAGTCTTCTGGTTGAAATCAATTCATCAATCGCTCCTTCATAGAAGGACTTTCTAATGACATCAGCCCAAGTGATTAACTTGTCTGCGAAATCTTTTTCGTCTTCACCTTCAAGGCCAAGACCTTTCAACTCACCAATCAAGATTTTTTTCTCAACTGAGTTTGAAGGATATTCTTGTTCCATTGTAACTGAGAATCTTTCTAAGAAAGCTTCGTTAAGAACATTAGTACCGATAAATCTTCCATCATCACTACCTTTACCTTTGGTATTAGCTGTCGCTATGATAGTGAAACCAGGTGTTGGTGTAACATACTCACCTGTTTTTTTGATTAAGTAACCTTTACCTTCAAGAATAGATTGAAGACACATAATTTTATTAGACGCCAAATCTATCTCGTCAATAAGAAGAACAGCCCCTTTTCTCATAGCTTTAAGAACAGGACCTTCTCTGTAAACAATGTTACCATCAACAAGAGTATTTGAACCAATCAAATCATCTTCATCTGTCTCAATGGTAATATTAACTCTGTAACATTCTCTTTTGAGTCTAGCACATATTTGTTCGACCATCATAGTTTTACCGTTACCAGATAAACCTGTCACAAAAACAGGGAAGAATAATCTAGATTGAACTATTGATTTAAGGTCTGAAAAGTGACCAAAAGGAATATAGTTTGAAACTTTTTCAGGAACTACTGAAACATCATCTTGAAGAAGATTAACACCGATTGTAGGTGGTGTTTTTGATGTTGGTAGTTCAACTACATTAGCTGCCTGAATACCAGCCAACTCTAAAGAATAAGTACCATGACCTACTCTGTATTTTGGTTTGATTAACCAACCAGGTCTTGGACAACCTGATTCCGAAACAATCCTTTTAATCTGACTTACTGAAAACTCAGATTGACCAGGAAATAATTTTGAAGCTGCATCAATAAATTTTTCATGATGAGCTGTAACTTTAATAGTCATATATTTTTACCTCACTAAATTTCATAATATAAAAGCATCCTATCAAAAGTAGTAGCGCGTTGTCAAGCGTGATAGGAATAAGATTGGGGGACTTTTTCATTTCCCCCTTGAATGTTCGGCCATTACCCTCGGAGTCTGTAACCCGATACACCGACTCAGTTATGAATTTCTTCAACATAGTGGTATGATCTCATAATTGTAGCCTCGAAGTCAACCCCTTTATCTCTTATAAATAAGCCGCATGATTGAAACTATATTATTGTTAAGTTTACCTTTTGGGGTAATTGGACTTTATCTATTATTTGATGACCCTACTGACCATAGAAGTCTATGGGCCAAATTTAATTCAATGATGAAATCTAGTAGACTAACTAGAGTTACTAAAAATTTTACAGAAACTCGTACCAAGTAGTCAAAATATATTTGTCTTCGCTTGATTTCAAGCCCTTATGATAAAAAGGTAGGCCTGACGGCCAAACAACTAGAGTCCCAGCTTTGGGTGTCTCCCAATGCCCAGCTAAAGGAAAAACTGTAGCGCCATCATCATCTTTCAATGTATTTAAATATAAAATACAGGCTAGATATCTTTTACAATGATTTTTACCTGACTCTACATGAACAGCTGAATAGCCTTTTGACTCAGGATTATAGTGTTGAACTTGTAAAGACCTAAAACATATATCATTTGTATTAGCTAATATTTCAGATGGTTTGTAATCTTCATGAGCCATATTAACAAGTTTCTTTTCATACTTCTCTGCATATGGTAATAGTTTCTTTTCTAGTTTTTGATACCACTCAAAAGCTTCTGGTCTTGGGTCTTGAAATAATTGTAATCCTGTATATTGGGCTCTATGGTCATCTACTGAAGCCTTTTTACTTGACTCGTAGAACTTAATTAATTTTTGACACTCTGATTTTGATAAGACATTATCAAAAGATATTATGAACTCCCATAGACCGTGATTTTCTCTCCAAAGAGAGTCATAAAGGCTCATCTTACTATATTGATATCAGAATCAGTTTCGATAACAACTCTAGCCCCACAATTAAGAAGTTTTTCTCCTTCTTCTCCATAAACTACTTTACTAGGGCCAAGTATTTCTACTTCATGACAATAAGTATTATTTCTACCTTCTTTAATTGTAATCACAGGCTCTAAAGTTCCATGTTTTAGATTACTTCTAATTTTATGTTGATTTACATGAATATATTTTGTCATAACGCAAATTTAGGTTTTACTGGTTTTCCTCTTGATAAAGCTTTTAACCTCTTTCTAGCTTTATCTTGTGCATATCTAGCTGTGAATGAACCAACTCTATCTAACATAGCTATACCATCTAAATGGTCTAGTTCGTGTTGAAACACTCTAGCTGTTAGACCTGTTGCCAGCTGACCCTCTTTCTTTCTATTCTCATTGAGATACGAAATAGAGACTTCAGCTGGTCTTACGACCTTTACAAAACACTCTGGTATAGAAAGACAACCTTCTTCCATAGTATTCATATTATCTGAAAATGTTATAATCTCTGGATTAAAACATACGACACTATCTTTTTTAGTTTCACCTCTCATGGCGAAAGCTCTAAAATTATAACCTATCTGATTAGCTGATATACCTAAACCAGAGTTTTCCCACATAGCGTCAATAATTATTTCTTTAAATTCTTTTGGGTCTATCTGTGGATTATCAAAGTCAAACTCTTCTTCAACTTTGTTTCTAAGTATCTTCCAATCTGTTATGACTTTCATTCATCTTCCTCTTTTAGTGGAACAACGGCCATATTTGTATAAAACCCTTTATCTTCCATACCCATTTGAAACATTATAGCATCTCCTATTTTTGCAAATAGATACTCAAACTTTCTTAGACCCTCAGGTAGATTAGCACTAGCTGTTATCTTATATCCGTAATTGTATTCTTTGTCTGCTGCTTCTGTCATTTTATCCTTGAGAAGTTTCTATACTTTTCAAACTCTACTACATTTTGGAACTTTTCATTCATACTATCACCTTTATGTGAAATGATAAAAGTATTTGTAGCAGGGCCTAATGTATTTAATATTTTAAGGAACTCGTCTGTTCCATTTTCATCTAAAGAAGAATCAAATACTTCATCTAATATTAGTAGATTTGTGTTTACTGAATTCTTTAATTTAGCTATAGCTCGCCATGTGAAAAGTAAAGCTAAATCAATTCTCATTTTCTCACCTTCACTAAATGAAGAATAAGTAAATTCATCCCTATATCTAGATTTAATTTGTTCATTAAACTCTTCATCAAGTTCGAACTTAATGAAAAACTCCATACTAGCCAAGTATTTATTGATTAACTTATTCATGATTGGTAAATATTGTTTGATGATTTTAGTTTTGATACCACTATCTTTGAGTAGTATCTCAGCTAAATCAAAGTAATATTTTTTATCTGAACAATCAGCTTTCATTTCTTCTAACTTAGTAAAAGCTCTTTTATACTTTTCTAATTTTTCAACATCTTCTTCTGTATGTTGTTCTTCCTCTAAACTCTTTAAATCATTTATAAGTTTTTCTCTATATATCTGGCCTGAGTTTATGAAACTTTGTTCTTTCTGGATTTCTTTTTGTATTTTAGTTATCTCTTCATTTATCTTAGATATCTCCATAAGTCTGGTGTTGATATCTTCAATATTTTTACCATAGATTGATAAATCTTCCTCTAAGTCTTTTATTATAGCTGATGTATCACTACATATATGTTCTTTATGGTCTGATTCTATTTCTTGTTTACAAGTTGGACACTCGTCATGCTTATGATAAAACTCTAATTTCTTTTTAAGGTCTCTTCTTTCACTTTCAAATTCTCTTTCTTTATTTAAGTATCTTTGTAAGTCTATACGAATCTGGTCTTCATCTTTTTTAGATTCAATTTGAACATCTAAACTTGAGTTATGTGTATCTATTATGGATTGATGTTCCTTCTCTGAGTCATATGAACTTTGAATATCCGTTTTAAGTTTAGCTATTTGTTCGTCCCTGTTCTCTTCCAGTCTTCTCATAGCCTCTTCCTGAGACTCAATCTTATTTTGACCTATCTTTAGATTAGTTTCTATCTCATTTAATTCATGTCTTAATGAAGAGTATCTTTGTTTCAGTATATCATTCATAACTGAAAATATTTGTATATCTAAAACATCTTCAATAATACCTCTTCTGTCTTTTGTAGACATCTGCATAAATGGTGTGAATGTAGAACTACCTAGAACTATAACTTGAGTAAATGACTTATAATTTAATTTAAGTATTTGTTGTTCAAGAATAGCCTGATAGTCTCTCATATTGGCGTCTTGATGAATAAAGTTACCATTTAGATATATCTCTAAAAAACTTTTCTTGATACCTCTTCGTACCATGTATTGTTTTCTACCAATAGAAAACTCAACTTCAACAACTGTTTTTCTTTTGTTGATTGAGTTAACTAAAGCTTTTTGAGGTATGTTTCTGAATGGTTTACCAAATAAACCAAAAGTTAAAGCATCAAGAATTGTTGATTTGCCTGAACCATTTGCCCCTATAATTAATGTTGTGGGCTTTCTATCTAACTGTATCTCGGTAAATGTATCACCTGTAGATAAAAAGTTCTTATATCGAACTTTATGAAATTTTATCATACTATATAATTTTTTCTAGTTGTTGATTCTTTCTCGTCTTTTCTAATTCCTTTGGTGCCCTCACCAAATCCATAAAATATACTCACTACTACACCTACAAGTAAAAACCATAATATACCAACAATGATTACAAAATCTATCATGTTTTGATTTTTCCTTTTGGTGGTGTAATGATACTACTAAAAGCTTCTTGATATTGATTTAGTAGTTTCTGTTGTGGGTCTACTGACCATACGACACTATTAGAATGTAATTTTATATTACCATCACCTAATATATTATAAGGATAAAGACTTACTTTTGGTCCTTGTCCTTCGACAGCCTGTTGATGAATATATAAAGGATTCTTTATGTAGTCATATTGATAAGGCTTTTCTAATTCAGCGATTATCATTTCGCCTGTAATTAATTGTATTATTTTTATCATATTAAAACATCCAAACTTTCTGTATATAACGACCTCATAAGGTCTGATAACTTCTGTCTATCGCCATCTATCTCTAGGTTTTTGATATGATTGTTTAAGATTGTCAAAGTATCTTGTGCTTCACCAGTAAATTCTTCATCTGATAAAACATCTAGATTACCATGGTCTTCAACTATTTTCAAATCAGCTGGCCCTGCCTGTATCATTTGTTCAGTCATAATATCAAACCAATAAGGTTCGTTTTTATTTACTACTACAACTTTTACAAAACAATTTTTTAGATGTGAAAAGTCTTTTGTCTTGATAGACATAAGTGTTTCTTTAGTATCATCATAAAATACTTTCTTATGTATAGTTAATGGATTTCTTACTGGTGTTATCTCTCTTGTATCAGTATCAAGAATATGAAAATGTTTATCATCACCATAGTCTGACCATGTAAACTCCATTTGAGAACCTAGATATCTTATATTATCTAGATTTGATTTATGATGAAAATGGCCTGAATATACTTGTTCGAATCTTTTAAACCAAGAAGCTGGTGTTCCACCACCATGGAAATGACCTGGATACATTTCAGCACCATTCACTTCTAAATGACTCATAACAATATCAGCTTCTGCTATACCTAGATATTCTTCAACATCTTCTATGTTTTCTGAATTAATCCATGGTAATAAAAGTATATCTAAACCATCATAATTTTTAATCGTTGGGTCTTTGTATACATTTATAAAATCAAAGTTTAGTAGATAGTCTGGACTATTTAAATCATTTGTTGATTTAAAATATATATCATGATTACCAACAATTAAATCCATTGTAATGCCTTCTCTTTCTAAGACACTTACAAAATGTTCATAGTTCTTATGTAAAGAAAAGAAATTAACATCACGCCTTCTATCAAAGTAATCACCTAAATGAATGATATGTTTTATATCGTGTTTCTTTAGATACGGAAAAAATATTTCAGTATAGAATCTTCCTTGATACTCGGCGAATATTTGGTTATTATTACGAACACCTGCGTGGGTGTCGTTTAAAAGTGCTATTTTCATGAATCTTTCTTTTTCGAACCGCGTGGTTTATAGTTAACAGGTACCATATTTTGTTGCAAGAATTCTATATAGGTATTTTTACCATCACTTGGTGAACCATCTATAGAATCGGCCATATCAGTTAGTATACCTGACTCCATTATAGCCTTTTGTTTTATAGCTTGTTGTTTCTTTTCTTTTTGAATTCTTCTTAGAAACGCAAAATATATAATTTGTGTTATATAAGCAAATGCGTTATTTGATTTTTCTTCGTTAAAATTTTCTATGTATTGTAAACAGTTTTCAATACCATCACATATCATTTCATCTCTATAAGAATAATTAATAAAGTTTGGTTTAGTTGATAGTCTAGTTGCTATCTTATAGATACACTCACCGATATACTCTGATATTTTAGGTTTCTCCAGACCTTTTTTATCTGCTAATCTACATGCTGAATTATGTTCTATTATAGCTGCAGTAAACTCTTTATTGTTTACATAATGCTCAGAACCTTTTTTTTGTCTTGCCATATTATTATGATCTCACTTTTTCACGGATAGTCAACCCTAAAAAGACGCTTGACACATACTAATCTCATGATACCATGGAACTTGTCCCAAAGGAGAGATCAAGCTAGCGGCTCTTCTTGAGTTCTTCTATCTCTTTTTCTAATTGTTCTATCCTTTTTGAAACTAAAGGATATACTTCATGAAATTTTTTATCTTGTTTTATAATATCAATACCTAATTTATCTTCACACCATTTATCTAGTTTAAGTAATGTTGGCATCATAAAATTAAATACACCTGTTGTGGCTAATTTAAGAATGATAGCCCTTATTATGGCCAATAAAAAAGAAAACATTAGTGAATAATATCGTCTTCATCTGGGCCCTCACTACTACTATTAAAGTATTCATCTTCAATCATATCTTCTAATAGTCTTTCATCTTCAAAATCTCTAAATTCTTTTGAGAATCTTTTCTTCAACATTTTTTCTAACATTTCTCTTTCTTCTTTGTAGACTTGTTGAGCTCCCTTTATTTCAACTTTTTCATCATCTTTTATTGACAACCAACTAGTACAAGCTTCGTCATATAAATTAACGAACTTATCATCTAATTCATTCATAAACAAGATACTATCTTTATCAATAGTTATGTGGTCTTCTTTTGAGAATGGATTTGTTGGACCTAAATTTACTAACACACCACCTGTCGCTGCGGCCGATAGTGAAACATTCATAGGAAAATGTAATTCGAACTGATTATGCATTGGCATCTCTTTGACCATTGCAAACATTTCTTTACCGTTTACTAATTTTAAAAATTTATATTTTGTATTTTCGTCTATTATTGGCATTTTGGTATCCTAACCGAATGTATTTCGTAAGTAAAATTTTCTTTACTATAGATATTTATCCTTTCCGAAAAGTGCCTTAAAGTATAGTTTGTATTTTTATTATGACTTAGGTCATCAGCTATATCGTATAAAACTACATCATCTTTATCATTACCCTTTCTTAGGCCTCTTCCGATTGATTGTAAGTTTCTTATTTTAGATTTACTTGGTGAAGAGAATACTATATTATGTAGTCTTTTTATATTTACACCTGTTGAAAATGTACCAAAAGAAGCTACTATAATCGCATCTTTTTCTCTTTCAACTATCTCTCTTACTTTCTCTCTATCAACCGCATCTGTTCCACCGAAAACGAAAAAAACTTTTCTGTCTAATTTATCTAACATATCATATAGAGGCTTTCCATGTTTCTCTACAAACTGAAATAGAACTAAAGTATTTCCTTTTAAATCTGATACTAAATTTTTTATAAAGTTGTTTCTCTTTTCATTTCTTACAATCCAATCTATCTCTTCTTGATAAGACATCTTAGATACCATCTGTCTTTCTTGTTTATCATAATCTAATACTAAACACTTAATACTAAGATTAGCTAATGTTCCTGACTCCATCAGTTCTTTTGATGTTGTCACATAATATGCTGGCCCAAATAGACCTTCTAGTTGTAGTTTGTGAGTAACAGTATCTTGAAGTGTTCCTGTAGTTCCTATTTTATACTTCACTTCTGTTAAAGATTCCATTATCTTTGTTAATGATTTAGCTTGAAATAAATGTGCTTCGTCTCCTATAACCATACCAAACTGATTACCGAAATCTTTACCCATGCGTGTCATTGTCTGCCATGTTGTAACTACTACATGACTATCTGAGATATCTTTATTACCACCATATAACTTGGCGACATTCCCTTTGAATCCATAGTCAGCAAAGTCTTTGGTCATTTGTTCTACTAATGATGTTGTTGGTACTATCACTAGAACTCTTCCATTCTTCTTGAGAAAGTTATATCTAAGTAATGAGTAAATTATAAGTGATTTACCTGAAGCTGTCGGAGATACTAGAATACATTTTTGTTTCTGAGCTGCGAATGCTACTGCCTTCTTTTGATAGTCTCTAAGTTCTAGAGGTATGTCTTTTACTATCTCTTGAAATCTTTCAAAGGTAAATATATCTTCTTCTGGTTCATATCCTTCGATAGTATATTCCCTATCTTCGCAGAACTGCACAAGATACGGATATAGTCCTAGATATATTTGATTTGTTTGTAGATTGAATAATCTGAGATATCCATCCCAAAATCTCTTTCTTACTGCTGGTATAAACTCGGCACCAGGAACTTTGAATTTAAAAAATTCAGATAGTTCTTTTCGTATTGAGTCTTCTGTGGATAGTTGTAGATAAACTTGATTAAGTTTACTTATTACGACCCTGCCATGAACTTCCGCCATTCTATAATATTCTTAATTGTTTGATGTTTCCATGTTAACTGAGAAACAATATCACTTAAATACTCTATGGTTACTTTCAAGTATTCTATCTTGTCATTTATAATCCTAATATCTTTATCTGAATCAAAGAACTTATCATAGTCTGTTTTCAATACAGTAAGTCCATCAAAAGGGTCAAACTCCCAACCCTTGTCTTCTATTTCTTCTTTTGAGAGTTTACCTGTATACCATAACCATTTATCTTTTATGATATCTTTTAGTTCATTCTCGTATTTAATTAGGGCTAGTTTTTTGTTTGATAAGAGTCCAGAGTATTTTGCGTGTAACTTAGGTATATGTAAACTAGACTTATCTAGTTCAATATCATCTATCTCGCAGTCTTTTTCCCACTCTTTTTGTATAGCTGTCAATGTTAAATTATCCATCATATAAAGATCATAACATAAGATTTGTATTTGTCTATCCTATTTCACTTATCTTAAAAAATGTGTATCTTAAAGTTAGCTCACATACTGCATATTCTACTTCACTCGCGTCTGTAACAAAGTCTATAGAACCTAGACTTGTAGGAAATGCATCTACAAATTGAATCTCAAGATTTGCATTGTTTGATGATGTATTGACTATCAATATACAGTCTGAATACATTTGAGAAAAGTCAGCATTACTGAATTTACCTGTTGATGTTTTCGTAGAGTTTACTAGTGATTGATAATCATCTGTATCAATACCTGGTCCTAGTTTCATAATCCAGTTGTATATCTCTTGATAATTTTTCATATCCTCATCAACTATAAATCTTACAGTCAATGGGTCAAAAGTTATTTTATCACCTGGAACTAGTGACTCTACAGCTAGAGGTGTATTGAATGTAGCCTCACTAAAGTTAATAGAAGGTAAAGTCGCACCTACACAATTATACCTAGTCTTGGGTATCTTCTCTATCAAGAGTTCAAAGTTAACTGGTGATAGATAGTTTAAATTTGTAGGTTGATTCGCTTGCCAATTTGCTGTTGCCATACTGCTATTTATAACAAAAAAAAGGGGAGATGTTGAGTCTCCCCTTATTTAGATATTCAAGTTATGCAACCCACTTTACACCACGGTATATACCGCTTTTTGGTGCTTTGTGCTTAGATACTTGAGCATCGTGTTGAACTCCTCTGTAAATACCAGCTTGAGGTTTACTTTTCTCTTGAGCTGTATTTTGTGGAGTTTGTTTGATACCTCTGTAGTAAGACATTGTATCCTCCAGTTTTCGTTTCGATTTCGTACATACGGAACTAAGCCGTACACCCTTCTCAACGCGTTCCTTCGGAAACTTTCGGTCTCGTTCCCCTTGCGGGTACTTGCTTGCCTATCCAGACAGGATAGAGGTTTTCAGGTTTCTTACTTCCGACTCCTTTCGGAGTTGAACGAATGAATACTAAGTATTCATAATATATTTATATAAAAAAAAGGCCTCATTTCTGAGGCCTTTTAAAAAGTCAAAAACTTTTATTTTACAGTAAGTTAAGAACTTCGAAACTTCTGTAGTATTGGTTAGTGTTGGAAGTTGCCAATCCACTAGCTGGTGCTGAACCAACGAAAGGATTAGATACCATTCCATATCTAGTTTTGAAACCAATTTTTGGTTGGAAAGTATTCTCTCCAACTGCTCTGACCATTTGTAATGGAACATATGGACAATAGAAAAGACCAGCGTCAAACGGATTTGAACCTCTGTATCCTACTGTTACATATCCTTCACCACCTGATACACCTGTTGGTCTCTGTGAGGCCTTAGTGTAGTATGGGTCAATGTATACTTTCAATGAGCCGTTTAGAACTCCAGCGAAAGTATTACCAGTGTCATCAACACTTAAATTAGTGCTTAATGCTGGTGCGTAATCTAATACTCCTGCCATTGCAAGTGCTGATGCAACATCACTTGAACAAAGGATAAAGTTACCTTTACCTCTTCTTGTTTGTCTTGCGATGATGTTCGCGTTTCTTTCAATGTGGAACATTAAACCTTTGAATTTCTCAACTGACCATCTACCAGATGAATCAACATCTAAGTTGAATTGTCCGTTAACACTTGAACCTGAAAGGTTAGCTTCTGATTGAAGTCCTTCAATCTTAGCTTGTGAGTTAACAGTTCTAACAACTTCTCTGTTTATTTCTGCTAGAATTTCAGAAGAAAGAATGTTTGCTAATTCTGATTCTGCGTCAAGACCATGAATAGCTTTAAGGTCTTGTGCAAGCTCTATTGTATACTCGGCTTTTAGCGCTCTGCTTTTAGCTGTAACTGTGGCTTTCTCGATAGAGAATGACATTTCAGCGATTGCGGAATCTACCTCAGCGACTGCTGTAGTATCTCCAGCACCTGTAGTATAAGCCGACTGTATAGCCGTATTAGCTGAACCTGACTCGAATGGGTCTGAACCTGCGTGTGTACCTGAACCTGAGAAGTCTGAATCTGCTTCGTTATACAAAGCTTCTGTTCTAGCTAGAACAGATGAATCATCAACATATCTTGCTTTCATTGCGAAAATAAGACCTGTTGGACCACTCATAGGTTGAACACCACAAATATCATACGCCACTAAGTTTGGCATAGCTCTTCTTACTAGAGATATAAGGATTGGGTCCCAATTTGCTGCTGTTGCAGAAAATCCGCCTGGTGCACCAGCAACAGTACCTTGACCGTCACCAAATGCTTCGTTAAGGGCTCCTCTTTCTTCCTTGATTGCTCTCTCTTGGTTTTCAAGAATAACAGAAGTTACTGCTCTCTTGTAAGAGTCTTCAATCTTAGGAAGGTCCTTATGCTCTAATACAGGTTGCCATTTCTCTTGTAATGATTCTGACATAAACATTTTTGTTTATCTCCCCCTATTATACAAACTATTTAATATCAACAGTTTGTGATTTACTTATTGCGGCAGAGTATCTTCCCATGTCACCTTCTAAAATAGTTTCAGTAGGTTCTTCGAAAGATGCTTCGTTGTTTGCCACACTCTCTGCGTCTGAGACCGCTTCAGCCTTATCAGATTTGAAGTAAGACTCTTTGATTGTAGAAACCTTTTCAACAAAGTTTTCCTCATCTTCGTAGTCTACATCTTCTGCTAAAGTTTTTAGCTTCTCGACTTCACTATCAGCTAGACCTTCAGAGGCCTCTCTAATAATCTTCTCACGCTTCAGTTCTTCGATTTCTTGAGAAAGTGTAATGTTATTAGCAACTTCTTCTGATAAATCGGAATCCAACTTATCATTTCTAGAAGCTAACTCTTCGATTACATCAAATTTCTCTTCTGGAACTTCCACATAATGTTCTTCAAATAGATTTTTCAATCCATTAATGAATCCTTCGGTGAGTTCGGATTTTAATCCTCTCTCGATTGCTAATTCATTTTCTGATACCCATGATTCAGCAACATATCCAAGGTACTCGTCTACCTTTTTAGTTAAATCTTCTTTGATTTCTTCAATAGCTTCTTTAGTAGATTCCTCGTACTTAGCTTCTATTTCATCAATAGATGATTTTACTTTGCTTGAAACAGCGGCTTCGAAAATTGTTTTAGCCTTGTTCTTAAACTCTTCGGTTAAGTCTTCGTCAGCGACTAAAGCGTCAATATCATCAGACATATCTACAGACTCGTCCATTTCGTCCTCGTCTTCTTCCTCGTCTTCGTCAACATCTTCGTCTTTGTCATCTTCATCATCTTTCATTTTCATTTCAGACTTGGCTTCAGATTTGACTTCTTCGTCCTCTTCATCTTTGTCCATATCTTTCATTTCTTTGAAAGCTTTCATGATTTCTTCTTTGCTTAACTTCGAAAGCGTTTCTACCATGCTTTTAATCATGGCGTTTCGACTTAGTGACTCTGATTTCTCGTCTGCATCATCTTCGTCTTCTGACATTTTATACATGGCCATTAATTTTTCCATATGTTTCATGTCCATTAATTTCATTGCGTTGACAACTTTTTTCATCATCTCTGCTTTGGACATTTCTTTGGACATCATTTCGTCATGACTCATCTCTTCCAAACTTTCGTCTGAATCAGCTTCGTCTGATTCCATGTTAACGGCTTTTTTGTCATCTTTTTTGGTTGCGCCATCTTTGACCTCGTCGCCTTTATCTTTAGGCCCTTCACCACCTGGTGCTTTGGCCTGTTTTACAGCGTCTCCAGCTTTATCAGCTGCATCTGCTGCTTTCTTTTCGGCGTCAGGGTCTGGCTTTTCAGAACCTTTTGCCTTTGGCTCTTCAGCCTCTGACAAAATACTCTGTATTTCTTTTTCCAAGTTTGACACTTTGCTCTCCAAAATTAATATTATTAATTTAATTTAACCTTATAACTAAGTATTTATAAGATTAAAGTTCTTCAAGGAACGATCTAAATACATTTAGTTTCGTTTCATGAAGCTTTTTAGTCTTCGCTCTCTGTATTTCGTGTTTCCACTCTTCTACTTTACGAGCTTTGAAGACTCCGTTATCCCAAATCCATTCAACACCTTCCATGATACCATCTACGAAGGCATCTGGTGCTGATGGGTCTGCGACTATATCAGCTGCTGTCGCTAACTGAAAATCGTTTTGAACTACATTGTTACCTTTCTTATCGGCTTTCAATGAGCCCATTCCTCTACTTGATACACCTAATTTGGCACCATCATCAAGTAGATTTTTGACTATTTCACCCATTGGGGTGCTTAAAATCTTTGCTTTTCCTATGAAGTTATCTCCGTCTTCATATAAATCTGTTATTAAATGTGAGGCTCTCTCTAAGTTAATTGTTGGGCCTTCTGGATGTCCTAATTCACCATAGGCTCTATTTTGTTTGATGTATTGATTAGAGTATCTTCGAACCTCTTTCTTCATCATTTCTTTAGGGTATATTCGACCGTTTTTGTTTTTAACATTCGATTGAAGCATTATACCCTCTATGAAAGCGTGTTTCTTTCCTGTTTTTGGGTCCTCTTCGACTAGATAATTTACATCATCTGACCATTGTTCTGATATAAGTTTCATTTTATCTCCCTTAAATTTTTACCTTTTTAACAGCTTTTATAAACTTTCTAAAATGAGATGGACTCATTGCCATGTAATCAGCAAATCCCTTAAATTCGTAATCATCTAATTTCAATCCTTGGTCGGACCGACTCGAAGATGCAGAACCTGCAACTCCTTTTGATACACCTCTGTCCACAACAATACTAATTCCATCACTATTTTGTATTATAAAAAAGAGATTATCTTTATCCATGTGTAAAACTTTACTTCTGTCTAAAAATCCTTCTTTTAGGTTTTCTTCTTTTTGTTCATAAACTTCTTTAATAGTTTTGAATAAATCTTTCATTTTTCTCCCCTTTAAAAACTACCGTATATGTCATCATAATTTGAATATTCCCTTTTAGCTATAGATAAAAGGTCATCTAGAACTTCTCTTCTCACGACTATCAAACCAGACATATCATTTCTAATCTTGTGGATTGCAATTATATGATTCATCATTTTTTCGGCTGTTTTGTTTCTCATTGTTCTAGCTAGAAGTAACACACTAGCGTTGTGGTCATTTCTATCAGTAAACTTTTCAATTTTATCAATTACTTTCTGGTCAAGAGCTTTCTTCTCTTGAAGTTGAGTTTCTTTTGATTCTCTTTGTAAGTCTTTGATAAGTTGTAAACCTTCTGAAATATCTTCACCCATTAGTTTGATGAATTGTTTTACACTCTTTTGAGCCTGATTCATGTCTCTGTAAACACCTAACTCGGAGGGTTCTTTTGCATCTTTTTGTTTAACATACACACGAACTTTTTTAGATTTAGGCTTTTCTTCGTAATAATAAACTTCGATACCTTTCTTTCGGTCAATATCTTTCTTTAATTGTTTATTCTTCTCACCCTTTGGGGCTGCTTCATCTATCAGTTCTTGTCTAAGTTCAACAAAAGTTTTCATTACTTTTCCTCTGATTTTTCCTCTGGTGAATTACCTGAATTCATCCAATCTAACTGTACTTCAACTCGCTTTAAATCAATAGCGTCAACTTGTTTCTCTTTCATGATATCATTAAAGGCTTCTCCAGCTTCTACATTATCATCACTAACAATTTTGTCTACTAAATCTCTAATTTTTTCTGTAGCCATTATTTACTCCTAAAATTCGTCATCATCTTCTGGACCACCTTCATCTTCTATCTGTTTGTCAATCATATTTATTTCTTCTTCTGATTGTCTTAAAACATTCTTTCTTACCCACCTTTGTGAGTAGTATTTACCGACAAATGCGTCCATATCGTTTAATGTGTTTATTCTTTCTCTGAGTAATTCAGAATCTTTTAACTCAACAAAATGACTATCTTTCTGGAAGTCAAATGATGCGTATTCTTTTAATTCATCATACTCATCTTCTGTTACTACATTTTTAAGTAGTAACTGAGTTTTTAGCATATCTATAAACAATAAACTAAATTTAACTCTGAGCCTATCAACAAATCTAGAGAATTTAACTTCATCTCTAGTTATCTCTGAAGCTCTACCTAGTGAGAAACCATTATCAGCTTCCATTCTTGAGACAGGAACATTCAATGCTCGATAGAGTTTCTTTTGAAAATATAGAATATCTTCTATCTCTCCAAGGTTCTGTCCACCTGGTAAAGTAGTAATTTCTGTTCCTCTACCACCCTCTCTTCTAGGTAACCAAAAATCTTCTAACATATTCATATGTTTTCTATCGTCTTTAATCTCACCTGTATCTGCGTTATAGACTAACTTATTTCTATAGTTAGTCTGAACTTCTTTTAGATACTGTTCAGCTCTCGCCTTAGGTAAGTTACCAACATCTATGTAAAAGATTCTTCTTTCAGGTGCTCTTGATATTCTGTAAATAACAAGTGCGTCCTCTAACATTCTTAGTTGATTAGCAGCTTTTAAAGCTTTATGTAAATAACCAACAATGACTGTTCTATTATAGTCTAATAATCCAGATGTTGTATATGATATAGCATCTGGATGGATTCTGATAGTCTGACCTGTATTATTACCAGACTTATCATATCCTTCGTCATTAAATAAGTAATACTCGTTTACTTTCTTAACAACTTCTATGTTCGTTTTAGGGTCTTTCTCTTTATCTATTTCCCTAATTTTTCTTATTTTCTGTGGGTCTATAGGTCTTAACCCAACTAAACCCTTTTGTGGGTTCTTCTTATCTATCATCTTATGATAGTATAATCTACCATCAATATACCATTTTCTAAATATATCATGTGATAGTGTTTTATAACCAAGTAGCTTTAATATTTCATCAAACTCTTCTCTGATTTTTTTCTTGGTTCCGTCACCTATATTTTTTACATTATCTAAGTTAATAGCTATAGGAGCGTCTAAATCATTAGAAGAAATTGATTCATTTACTATATCATCAATAGCTGCATCAACTTCTGGTATGAGAGACATCTCTCTATATCTTTTAACTAAATCTGCCTCACTCTTGATGCCACCTTCCATGTCAACATATTGACCAATGACACCACCTGTCGAAGCAAATCCTCCCATCCCAGCATCTCTCGATACCTCAATGGCTGTTCCATCATTTACAGGTGGAACGAAGGAGGGAGCTTCACCCTCCTTCTTTTTCCTGTTTATTTCAAATCCAAATAATTCCATAATAAGTATTTATACTCCAAAAAAACAACTTATAATGTTCTTTCAAAGTGTGAGTAACAAAACTCTACATCAAAGGTTTCGATTGCGTCTCCACCTTCTGTATCAAGCTCTATTGCACCTAAGTTTGTAGGCCACATATTGAAGAACTCGTATGTTGCGATAACTGAGTCATCTCTACCTAACTGAGATACAGTTGCTCTATCGACCATGTATTCATATCCTACAGGACCAACACTTGAATCTTTAGGTACTATATCTTCCATCCAGGCTTCGATTTCATTTCTTACTGAAAATTCAGTATCGTTGTAGATACCTACAGTCCAGTTTTCGAAAGTTCTATCACCCGCTAACTTAACTGTTAACCCTTTGTATTTGATTTCCATAGGTTCAATAACTTGACCAGGTAAAGCTGCAGTTTTACATAAAAACTGAATCTTAGTTCCTGACCTTGGTATAAAAACCTCGAATCGGTTATTTCTAGGACCAGCCCCGATTAAGTTGGCCTTGAATTGGTTAATTGTTGCCATTCTTCACCCCTTATGTTGCTGATTCAGAAGCCCCACTAGCTCCGCCGTATACTTCTTCGAAGTCTACACCTGTTCTAGAGGCTACAAAAGTTAAAGTTATAAAATTGATACTTCTCGCTGGCTTCACAAATATTGAAGCTACAAACTGATTAGAATCAATCACTGCGCCTGTGTTATTTGTTTCGTCACAAATAACCTTAAAGTCATAGATTCCTCTACGACCTTGAACCTCTCTCAAGAAAGGTTCGATTGTTGCTCTAAAGTTAGCTCGTGTGAATGAATCGTTAAATTCAAACAATGAGAATTTAGCACTAGTGCTAATAGCTTTCTCAAGAACTATAAACAACCTTCTAACATTAATTCTACTGAAAGCAGAACCTGCGTTAGATAGTAATGTTTTGTCACCGAACAATAAAGTTCCTTGACCTGGGAAGGTAACAATAGGATTCACTCTTGCTTTATAGAGTTTATCTCTATCAGCTTGACTTGGGTTAAAAGCGAGCTTTGTAACTCCAAAAATTTGTCCTCTATTGTAACCAGCTGGTGAGTACCATGAGTCTTGAGCTAAATCGGTACCTGCACACAGCCCTGCGACTGCACCATTTCCTGGTACATACGCAAATCTGTCGTTATATCTATCGTAGATATACAACCAACCTGAATCCATAGCTGCATAAGATGTGCTATTGATTGTGTCAGCTGTTGATTTGACATTATCTGCTTCCGAAGAAGCGTTTACTACATCTGTTCTAATCGGTGAAAAGAACACCATGCAGTCTTTTCTTTTAGCTGCGATAGCTAAAAGTTGATTATAATAACTAGTTGCTTCTGCTCTAGTTGCACTAGCTGAGCCAGAGCCGTTGTCGGCTTGGCTTGTTCCTGATATCATTAAAGAAATATCCTGATTGTCAGCACTACCAAAATGTGTATCATAAGCTAATATTTTTTCTCCAGTTGTGGGCTGTCTGCCGTCACTACCGTTACTAAATGAATTATTCACAGGTAAACTAGCCCCACCAAAAGTCACACCAGCTGCAGCTGAACCAGCCGAAGTAGCGTTACCATTGTGGTCTAACCAGTAAACATATTCACTTTCGTTATATAAAACATCAACATAGTAGTTAGTAGCACCGAAATCATCTTTAGCGTCTGACGCTAAAGATACAGCCTCAAATTGTTCCAGAATTGTTCCTGGTATACCTGATATTCCACCGTCTTCATCAAGTACAACAATATGAATTTCATCATTAGAACCTGCACTTGCTCTACTACTTGCGAAAGTAGAAGTGCCTGGTGCTTTAGTGAACTGTTTAGCAAATTCCCATTCTCTTGAGATATTTGCACTACTTGATACAGCAACTGCTAGTCCTTGTGTTGAATCTGATTCTTGTTCAATGGTTAAATCACCAGCTCCAGAAGAACCTGAATCGAAGGATATTGCAGTAACTTTATATCTAACAGTATCACTACCTATAGTGATGATATCACCAACAACAAACACTTGACCAGCTGTAACTGGAACAGAAGTTCCACCTATACTTGCAGTTGCGTTTGATGTTGTTACATTAGACTGACTAAATGCGTTTGCAGATTGACATACAGATATTTTGAGATTATTACCTCTAGCACCTGCGTGTCTAGCACCGAAGTCACCTACGGCAGCCTGACCTGCTCTGAAATTTTCAGTATAATGTATTGTACTCTTAATTAACAATCCAGATGAACCACCTGAAGTTGCGTTAAGAAGACCATTAGAATTTATTCTAACTACCTTTAAATCTAAACCGTAATCTAAGAAGTGAGCTGCTGGATAAAAATATTCAGCGCCTACATCTGTAGCTGCGGGTTCCCCAAAGCGTTGTACTAATTCATTTTGTGATGAAATCGTAATAACTTCATCTACAGGACCATCTGTGAATTGACCACAATAAGCCCCTATTGAACTAGACACCGCAGGAATCACATTAGTAGCATCTATTTCTTGAACCAGAACTCCTGGCGAAACTTGAAATGCCATAATTTTACTCCTTTATTTTTTACAAATAATTTAAAATTAAAGTAAGACAATAAATCTTACCCATATCATGTATTTATAATTTAATAAATCTTAGTATCTCCAACCACAGTCCATACATCTCCACCCTCATGATATTGTTCAGGTTGGTCTTTTGTATCGAATATACCTGCTGGAACTACTTCATCTTCAATCATTTTTTGTTTTTCATCATATAACATCTTTTTCAATTCTTTATTTGTTAGGTTTTCGAACCATGGAGTTGTCACAAACCATGAAAATAATACTAAATTCATGACTAAATCATCATGGTTACCACCATCAGCCTCATAAGACTGTCCTTTGTTTACAAAAGTTACTAATTCACCGATAGTAAACTTGTCTATGACCTTTAATTTGTTCTCTTCCATCAACTCCTTGAGTGTGGAACACCCTATCCTTTTCGTTTTTCGTGTCATTGTCACACCCACACCAGAAGATTTAACTGTTGATTGTGCGAATGTATTCTCGTATTCTAAGTCATAATATAGTGAGTTTACGACCATTTGACCTTGGTCATTATTCTCAACTATTACTAGGGCATCGTTATACATCTGTGCATATCTTTGTATAACCTCTGGAAATAGAAGTGGAGATATCATATTATCTCTGTAAATACCTACTTGTCTAAAAGTTTTACCTGTTATATCTATAACACTAAATGTTGAATAGTCTTGTCCACGACCTTTTGCGACATCTACACATATAATATAATCATGGTCTTCAATGGGTTCTTCGTATAGATAAGTGTTATTTTTAACATAAACTGGTTCTGCACTCTGTAAACCAAGTAATGTATTAGCATTAATAAGTGTATTACCTGTTCCTAAGAAACTATTACCAAATTCTTGTTCAAACTGTAAAGATGATGTATTAGCTATCGTCATTTTCTTCCAATTTTCGTCACGACCTGGTACATCATGCCAGTCTATTCGATAACTTTTAAATTCATTCTTGTCTCTCTCAGCCCCCTCCCAAAGTTTATGGTACATATTACCGATACCATTAGCTGTTGATGTGATTATTACTTTTGATTTACCACCAGAAGTAATTACAGGATATGTTCCTGTATAGAACTGTTCAGCGTTTTCTACAAATGCAAACTCGTCTAGATATAAAAGATTAACAGACATACCTCTAATAGTATTAGCCCCTGTAGCTGATGCGATTATTCTTGAATTATTCTCAAACTCAATACTACCTCTATTTAAAACTTTCGTGCCTGGTTGTAGATAAAAAGGTATGTGTTCTAACATAGTTGTTATTCTACTTAACATTTCTCTCGCTGTGGCCCCTTTGTTAGCGAGTATAGCTACTGTTTGTTCTGGTTGAAATAGTAGATACCAAAGTAAATATGCACAAGTTGTGATAGATTTACCTGACTGTCTACAAGCTAATACTATGTTAAATCTATTATCATGAAAATGGTTGATTAGTTTATCTTGATACTCATATAATCTAAAAGGAACTAGACCTTCATCTAGTGATATGATTTTTACATACTTCTGAATAAAATATGCAGGGTCATCCGTGCATTTCTTATATTCTAGTATTTTTTCTTCGGACCACTCATCTGAAACACCTGCCCTTTTGACATTAATGTTTCCTAAGTAACCTTCATTCTGAGCTTTTGGCATCTTTTAATAATTTTTGTAACTCTGCTGTTGACCCAACAAAAAGATTATTGTTAACTGTTTCAGGTTTTACTTCATCTTTTTCTAAGTCTTTCATTTTTTTCTGTAAGTCTATAAGTTTTTCTGTAACTTCACCTGTTGTTTTAATTAATTGACCAGCGACTTCATATACTCTAGGGTGTTGTGACTCTCTAGCTATCTCTAATATACCCTCGATAGCATCTTGTCCACGCTCAACTAGATTATATAGATTCTCTCTACTGTATTTGTAATCTGATTCTCGATTTGAATCTCTAGAATGAGTTATAGCTGGTAAAGATTTCTCTGCCTGAACTATCTCACCTTGGATATCTAGGAGTTCACCTAGTTTTTCGTCTACTTTGTCTGTCATAATAATTATTATTTAGGGTCACTTGATTTATCATCTGCGTATGTCACCGTTGGTTGTTCAAAAAAGTTTGTTGTTTCGTTATATGTAAATGTATCGTCTGGGTCAGCATCACTTGGATTTGGCTCTATGACTATATCACTTGTTTTACCAGCTGTATTTGGGTCAGCGACTGGCCCGATACCACCTTCCATGTAAGTTCGAACATTTACTTTTCTTATAATCTCTGATTCTTCTACAGGTCCAAATATATAGTTCTTCATTGTAAAACTTAATGTATATGATAGAACTCTTCTTGTTTCAAAGTCACCTTCATATTCATCATTCTGAGTTACACCTGTTAATATAATTGGTACATCTCTCTTATCTCCTATTGAAGGAACTGTATGAATCGTTACAGTATAATCTGGTGTAAAGAAAGGCATAATTTGTTCTATAATCTGTAGACCGTCATCTGTATTCTTAACTAAAGCGTGTAATTCGAAACCTAAGTTATATGGTGCTGGTGCGAATTGTTTTCTCATTACTGTCGGGTCATCATCATTGGCTTTCTTGTAATGAAGTTTCTTATTTAATTTTCTCGTTGAATCATACTCTATTGAAGTAAGTTCAAAGGCCATTCTTGGTAAAGATATGGCTGTTCTTGGTTCTCCGTCTAATCCTAAACCAGCTTGTTGTTGTAATCTAGCGATAAATTTTTGTCTTTGACCATAGGCTAAAGGTACTTTAATAAAACTTCCGTCTGCTCTTTGAATACTAATATTATTAAATAGTGTTCCAAAAACTGACACAGCTCTTTTTATTGTTGAATGATAAAAATGATTTCCAAACATTATGTAGCCTCACCAAATGGATTTGATTCACTAAAGTCTATAATACCATCAGCGTCTGTTTCAAACTCAAGATTGAATGCCCCTGCGTCTGTAGGTAATGTCTGGTCACTACCAACACTTGTAATACTTCTGTCTGAGGATAAACTTGTTTCTAGAACTATATGGTCAAATTCTTGGTCTCTATCTGTATCTGTTCCGTCTTCAAGTAGTATAGAATCTGCAACTGTTCCTGCTTCGTAAGCTATATTAGATGTACCTGTTGAACCATCAGTAATAAATGATGGTATTGTTCTAGATGCTGTTCCGTTTTCAAAATCTATAAAGTCACCATCTTGTGTAACTATTCTATCGGCTTGAACTCCTGCTGGAGCGTCTTCTTCTGTAAGAATATATCCTTCAGTTGTATCTGTAGCTAAGAAACTTGTAAAGTCTGCGTTTGTAGATGTGATTGAACTTACAGTAAGTTTATTTGATGATTCACTCCATGCTGATACTACACCAGATACTACAACATTTGGTGCCACCATTTGAGATATAGTTTCACCAACAACAAAGTCTCTCGCTGCTGTGAGATTTTGTAATGTAAGTTCTACAGCTTGACCTTGTGCTAATTCTATACCTTCATCTAGGTCAGCTACAGAAGTATCAAACTTCTCACCAGAGTATTCAAACAGTTCACACTGCATTTTAAATACATATAGTTTACCTAGTTGATAGAATGGATTCTCATGTTCAACAAACTTAATTTCAAATAAACTTTTTGATAAAGGAAAATAAATTAAATCTCCTTCATTAGGTCTTAAACCTGTGGCTAAATTAGTATCAAGTGATACGAATCTTTCCCAACTTCTTCGTGATAAAACAAAAGTCGCTTGGTCTCTCACTTCTACACCGAACTTAGAGTATAAATCTCCTTCACCTTCAAATCCTTCGACACCCTCTAGATACATTTCTACTTCGTAAGCGTCTTCAAAAGATGATACAGGAGCTTCACCTAAAAGTTGGTCTTCACTAACTATGTTTCTTGGTAAATAAAAGACATTATGACCATACATGCGTAAAGATTCAACAACTAAATCTTCAACTAGATTTTGTTCTGTCTTTACTGCTTGGTCAAAAAATACATTTGTTGCCATAATTACCCTATGATGTCATTAACTGGTAACTCATAATTCAGTCTTACATCTTCTTCTAATTTCGCTATCTCTTCTTTTGCGTCGTCAACTAACTGTCTACCATTTAATGTTACACCACCAGGTAACTGAATGCCATCAAACTTAATTAGATTCTGACCCCATTGTAATTTAAGTTTTGCTGTGGCATACTTTTTAAGAAAGATATCGTTAAAGATATCTGTAAATGTTGTAGGGTCTAATTTTCTATGTGCTTCAACAATTATAAATTCACCAGCATTGATATTATTCCAATCCATATCAATGTATAATCTGTTTCCATGTTTACTATGTCTTAGTGGATTGTCACCGACTAGAAGTCTATCTAATAAACCTATATGTTGTTGAACTTGTTCATAATAGATGATAGATGTTGATGTTAAGTCATACAAGTCATTAAGTCTTAACTGATACCTTAAATCAAACATATTGATATTTTGCTTGTCTACAAAAGGAAACACTCTTATAACTGATAGGACACTCTCTGGTAACTCGATATAATTATTACCTTCTAACCATGTTGTCGCACCACTATCTGAACCACCACTTGTTGATGATGTTAGACTTGAATTAGTCTTCTGATTTGAAATCTCTGTAGATGTAATTTGATGTTTTAGATATGTTCTTTTTGAACCGTCATAACAGTATTCTGAAAAGAACTGTAATGCATCGTCTAAAATATCATCTGCTTGGTCATCATCTACATTTATTTCAACAACAGGAGCACCTAATTGTCTCTTACAATATGATAATAATGTTGCTTTTGAATTTGGTATCGCCATAGTATGTATTTATATAAACTTTACAGTCTATATTCTCTTGCCGCCGCTTCGCTTATTCTATCTAGCTTTTCGTCTATTTTTTCTATTGAAGTGATTATGCGATTCATATCCTCTCTCATTTCTGTTTTTGATACATAATCTCTCGCCATTTCTTCTCTTGTTTTATTAATGAGAATGTCTTGTCTTTTTTGTTCGTCCATTATAGACTTAATTACCCATAAAAAAGGACCAACTATAAGTGTTAGTATTAAGTTCCAAATTATATGACCTGTTTCTAAATCCATATTAACCTTCTAATTGTTTTACTCTTGCTTCTAATTCTTTTATTGCTTCTACTAATAATCCTACTGTTGTTGGATAATTAATCGCTTTATATTCTTCAGCATCAGGGTCCTCTAAAGAATCTATTGTTTTTGATTCATAAACAGCTTCTGGTAAAACTTTCTCTAACTCTTGTGCTATCAATCCTGTTCCTACACTTCCATCAGATTTTTTTGTGAAAGTTATACCTCTCAAGCTACTTACTTTCTCAAGTGCATTTGGTATTACAACAATATTTTCTTTTAATCTTATATCTGAAAAATTATGATTTGGGTTATGTGAGCCTGTGTGGAATAAATTTCCTCCACTCAAAGCAAATCTTCTAGCACCACCTGTTTGAATTTCAAATTCATTGGCAGAGTATTCAGACATGAAAGTATCTCCTAGACCATCTAAATGTATTTTTTTAGTTGCCCCTACTGATACATGACCTGAACTATCAATCTGGAAGTCATAACTACCTGAACTGACATGACCTATTGCTCCAAAACCACCGTCATTACCATAAATCCTTAATCCATGCGGTCCGCTTTCTCCTAAAAATTCTGCAACTGTTGCTCCTGTGGCTTGTACTGAAAGTTTTTGAAGAGAACTTGTAGCTCCAATTCCAACATTTCCAGAGGAATCAATACGCACAGCTTCTTGTTCACCATTGACCTTAAAACGCATTGAATCATCATTATGTTCATATTCTATGACTCCCCTGTACTGAGCATCGCCTGATGTTCCGTCTGCAAAGTGTATGGTGTTATTACCAGAGGTAGAACCTGTTGCTATTGTTAAACCTGCATTTCCAGAATCAAAAATAATTAAATTATCTGCCTCTGCATTATATTCATTAGTTGTGCCTATAAGAACTCTACCAGAAGAATCAATTCGCATTCTTTCTGATGGAAGAGCACTATCACTACGAGTTTTAAAAGCTAAATAACCAGAATAATCTCCACTTGTGGCATTTGTTTTAGCACCTATTATTTGTCCAAATGTAGAATATGATGAGCCTTGATATTTTCCAAAAAAGGAAATACCACCACCAACATCAGCTGCCATTGCTCTATCATCTGCAATATTTACAACTCGGTTTACATTATCATTTGGGTCTGTTCCAAATATATCTAATATAGTAGCAGGAGTTGAAGTTCCAATTCCAACATTTTGACTTGCATCAACTGTAAGAGCTGTTGTTCCACCTGTAGCGACCGTGATTACATCTGAACCTGAAAAAGTGATAGATGTATTAGTATCTCCATCACCAGCGATACTATCTAGTTGAATTTCACCTACATTACTAATAGCTGCATCTCCAAAGTCTAAGACTCCTGCTACCGTAAGTGTTCCTGAAATATCAACATTAGCATTTATGTCTAGTGTTGTTGCGTTTAATTCTATTTCTGTATCTGATACTAAATCTAATACACCATCAGCTGATTGATGAATGTATGTTCCTGAATCTCCGAATTGTAATTGTCTTGTAGAGTTTATTAATAAACCTGTGTCAGCGACATGAGTTAGTGTAACATCATTGTCTGCCCCAAAGTTAAGAACTGCACCATCAGAAGCCAACGCTACATCATCTACAAAAAATAAATCTCCTGCGTTATTTACTATTTTTGCTAATTCTCTTGCTTGTGTTGTCATATTCTTTCTCTATCCACAGTATAAAACACATGATACAGATTTAACGCCTGTGTTACTGTCTCCTATCGTTACTTTTCCTATTGTCTTACTTCTAATAATATCATCATCTTGTACTTTAGCCGTACCATCACCATTTGATTCTAGTAAATCTCCACCAGAACAAGCTCCTGTAACAAGAATAGTTCCTAAACCTACTGAAGCTATTAAAGGTTTATTATCTGATTCTGTTCTACTTTGTAAAACACCATATACTCTTGAATCTCCAACTGAGTCACTTACTTTTACTTTAGGGTGTTCTGCTCTTGTTTGACCATCTTTTGAACCAGAAACATAAGTGTCTAATTCATCTATTGTAGATACAACTGTTCCTATTGCAGTGTCGTCAGCTATACCAGATGTTTCGTGTGTTCCTGTAAACCCTTGTAAAGATACAGTAGAACCACTTACATTAATACTACCCTCTTGTGAGCCAGCTTGTTTAAATCTAATAAGTTCTCCGTCACTACTTTGTCTTAAAACTGAAAGTGCTGCTCCACCATTTCTTCCAACTATTGTATCAGCCCCTCTTTCGTGATAGAAACCAACTCCTGATGAAGAGTTAATTATGTTACCTGTTTCGGCTCCACCTAAACCTACATCACCATCATCAAAAATTTTCATTCTTGTAGAGCCACCATCTGCGTCTACGAAAGCTAAACCATCAGAGCCATTTAAAGTTGCTAAGAAAAATCTACTAGTTCCATTCTCTGCGAATTTTACATAGGTAACACCACTTGATGCGTTAAATGTTACTAAATTACCTGACCCTTTAAATTCAGCCTGGCCAGAATCATCAATAGTCATTCTAGTTGTGTCTCTTGTTTTAAAAGCTATTTCATCCGAAGAGCTATCATTTGTTACACCTATTGATAATACACCAGCAGATTTTAATAATACAGAACCATTAGCACCGTCTTGTGCTATCTCAAGTGCATTAGTTGAATCTGAGTCATCAATTCTTATTGTAGGTGCTGTGGCAGATTCTATGTGTAATAGAGAAGCAGGACTTGCAGTTCCTATTCCAACTCTATCATCTCCAGCGTTGACAAAAAGTAAATTAGCTTCGCCGTTACCTTCGACTCTAAAATCTACATCATCTGAATCTTCGTTTATAATTACAGCACTATCCGTAATAGTCAACTGGTCATCATTAGAAGATGATTGGTCATCTATACCTGTGAGCTCTGACCCAAAATCACTTACTAAAGCTTTCTTCAAGTTATCTGAATCAGATATATCTTGAATCAGTACAAAATCACCTGAAGCAGCTGTAACTGTTGATTGTCCTGATATTACAGAAGAATCTAAAACTGTATTTTTAATCTTTGTGTTTGCCATACTAGTATTTATTTACCCCTATGTGTCATTCTCATAATTTTCTGGTTCTACTATTAGATAACCATTAACATCTGTAATTTGTGATTCTTTAATATTATCATCCTGTCTCTCACCAATAACCATCCAAGAAACTGTATCTGTAGATTGATTATCCTGACAAGTGATAGTTAAAACATTTCCTGATACTGAACCTTTTACAGGATTCCAGTCTGATTCATTTGTAGTAAATACTTGAATATCTCTGTTTAATGCTACAAAAGTACCATCAGTCATACCTGAAACTGTATCTAAATTAACTGTGGCTGTACCACTTGAGAGAGTTACTTTTCCTCTATAGATATTATCACATTGAGGTCCCTCTATAAATGAATGTCTTAGTTTATGTGTGTCTTTTTTACTATCTAATGGATGTGGTATCTCGAAAGAACCTGAACCTTTTGAAAAAGATCCAACAACTGAAACAAGACCATTACTTCTGATTCTCATTCTATGCTGAAGAGAACTACCATCATTTGTATAAAATTCTATATGAGATTGGTTGTTAGCACTACCTTCACTTGTAAATTCTATCGAAGCTAGTGTGGTATCACCATTATTTAAAGCTTTTATTTTACCATATTTTTCATTGTCTGCATCTGAAGCGTCTGTTGACTTTAAAAATAATTGACCACCATTATCTGCGTGAGCGTCTTGTACTCTTAAAAGTCCTCCACCAACTTGTGATTCTCCATTTGCGTTAAAAAATACATTAGCTGTCCCAGCATTTTCAAGTTGAAAATAACCTGTGTCCATTCCAGCACCACTACTAGCAGCACCACCCATAAACACTATTCTATGGTCATTACTATTAATAGCTACACCATTAGTAGAACCTTCTGTATAGAAAGTAAAATCTCTATCTTGAGTTGCGACATTACCTATTCCGCCTGCTGACCAAGATGCTTTTCCTGTACTACTGACACGGTGTCGTTCTGTTCCTGCTGTATCAAAACGAATAGTATCGTCATCAGAACCTTCCTCTACTTGTACTTTTGTATCAGCATCAGCATCTGCTATAGATGTTGGTGTTGATGATATTGTAGCAAAAGATAATGTACCACTTCCGTTTGTAACTAAAGCTTGTCCATTTGAGCCATCTGAAACATTTAATTCTGAGATACCTACTGCGTTCGCTACTATCTTATCTGCTGTGACTGCGTTGTTTTGTATTTTTGCTGTTGATACTGAATCATCTGTTGGTACATTTACTGAACCAGCTGTAATCGCTATGATTTCGATACTCGCCCCATTTGCTGGTGCCGTATCGAATGTTAGTGTTGTACCTGAAACTGTATAAGTGTTTTTAAATTGATAAACACCGTCTATGTAAACTTGAGTATTATTTTCTGTACCTGGGTCTGCACTCAATGTGAATGCTGTCGTACTACCATTTCCTGATTCGTTTTCTACAGCTATAGATGTAACTGTTGGATTTACGAATGATAAAGCTCCTGAACCGTCTGTTTTTAATATTTGATTCGCTGAACCATCACTCGTTGGAAATGTAAGACCATTTATTGTTGATAGAGTAATACCAGCTGATGATATTGACATATTACCTGTAGATGAACCTGTCGCTGTAGTAGTGCCTAAAGCGAATGTGTCGTTTGATTCATCCCAAATAAAAGCTGCGTTATTACCTGTAGAACCTCTTTCGAAAACAAATCCTAAGTCATTTGAGTTTGATGAAGCTCCTGAGTTTAATTCGATTAATGGGTCTGAAACTGTTGTATTTGTTGATGATACTGCCGTTGTTGTACCAGATACAGTTAAATTACCTGTAGCCGTAATATTACCACTATCATCAATAATACTCGCTAATTCTCTGTTTCTCGTTGTCATACTGCTATTTATCTCTTTTAATTATTTACAATACAGGAAATTCACCAAGAGGTCTAACTAAAGGGTCACCACTATACACATATAAAGCTGCTAAAGCATCCACATCCGAAACAGCGTCTATCTTAGCACACATTTCGTTTGCTTTAGTTCTTATTGATGCTCTATAAGTTTTTATATTACTTGGGATAGCTGTACCATCATCAGCCTCTCTTATAACCATCCAGTCTGTCTCTGATAACCTATTTCTAGCTTCACCATTAATACTGTCTTTAAATTGATATTTTAAACCTCTATCTTTTACATCACCTTCTGTGCCAAGACCATCTATTTCATCTTGAGCTGAATATAATATATCATCTAAATTTCTAGCTACAGCTGTACCATAACTAGATGTAGCTTTATTATCTGCGAAGTTATATGATATATTTGTATTAATATAATACTTATCATCTTTTAAATTACTATCATCATGCTCTACTTCATAGATACCTATAGCTTCAAGTTCACTACTTGACCATGATTCAAATATTTTAGCTGGGTGTGATACACCGTCTATTATTAAATTTTTTGGTGAGTTATAAAGTTTTGTTATACTACCTGATTCTACTTTCGCCCACATAATTTCCTCCTAAACCGCTGTTGCTGGTATTCCTGATGATGTCGCAAATGGGTGTTTCGCGAAGGCCATGAAAACAAAATTTTTATCATCAGCATTCGTTGCGTTATTATTTGACCTTAATCTAAATCCATTAGCGTAAAAATCTACTAGATTAGAAGTGTCACCACCTACTTGACTATCACCATTATCCTCTTCTTCTGTATTTGTAGTTAATTTTTTCTTTGCTGGATTATCAGGGTCTCTAGATGCATCGTATATAACCCATGGTTCTGATTGGTCAAAATTCTTAATTAAAATCCAAGCAGGTCTGAAACCACAAAAAACATAGTTACCTGTAAAGTCACCATGACCTTTATATCTTCCCATACGACTAAAACCTCGTATCTCTCTAAAACAATAAGCTACTTGTGTATTTCCATTATTATCATTATAATTAAATGTAGTTGAACTTGGTGCATTGTAATTAATTGATGAAAATCCATTTGTAGTATTTAATTGTCCATGTTGTTGTGCAAAATTAGTAAAGTCTTGATATATCCAATTACCTGCACCACTTCTAACTTTTGTTATAATTACATCAGGTGTACCACCTAATCCGTGACCAACAGACCTTGTATTCCCATCTGTAGTAAAAGTTAAAATACTAAATCCAGCTGTTGTGTTAGCTTGTACTGTTGATGTTATATCTCCATCACTATTACTCGTAGTTGTGCCACCATTAGCTTTCCACTGCCATGCTACATAACTTTCACCATTACCGTTAACTCCACCATTATCACCTAAACCAAAACCATCAGAATCAAAAGATGTTATTAAATTAGAGGCAGTTCCCTCAGCTCCATTTCCATTCGTATTTAATTCTTTTGTCACACCTCTATTTGAGTCAAACAAAGAATGATTATCATTTCCGTCTCGTCTTTTCAACCAAACCCAGTCAGGTTGTAAATCACTATTACCTGTATTTGTAATACTCTGAGTACCACCATTACCTGTATATAATTGTGCTTGAAAGTGAGCTGATGGGTCGTCTATTGAAGCGTAACTTGCCATTTATCCTCCATACTCCGCTAAATTTTTAGTACATATAGCAAAATATCCTGATGGTGGAGCGTGTTCAAAAGTACCATGTCCGTTTGCATCACTTTGAGCACTTGATATACTAAAAGTTCTAAAACCACCAAAATTAAATTCTACATTACCATTGATTGCACAAAAAGGTAAAGCATATATGTCATCATCACCTAATTGGTCAATATCAATATTTACTGTACCAGCGTTTGTCCCATCTTTCTGAAAAGTTATTTGGTCATCATCTAAATTCATCAAACAACTATAAATTGAACTTGAACTATGAGTCATACCACTATAACTTGTATCAACTCTTTGACCTGCACTATCCATTATATAAAGACCACCATTTGGGAATGAATGAGCTACTACTATAGGTGTTTCATGAGCGTTGTTGTTTACAGCTGTTTCCTGTTCAGCATTGGACCAACCTATCAAGTCTCCACTTCCACTAGCTTTGAATTCATAGTACCATTTACCTTTCTGTAATCCTACAGTACCTCTTGCACCTTTTCTGTTACCACTAGAACCTTCGACTCTAGAACCTCCGTCTGTATAAGTCACTGGTACATTTTTAAAAGTATCAACAGCATTCATGATACAAAAATTATTTGTGCAAGTATCTGTTGCTTGCCTAGCAGCACCATTTGTTACACCTGAACCTCTATTAGTAGTATCATTATCATTACCACTAAAATCTTGACCAACATCACTAGCTACACTAAAATTATAATAGTGACCTAATGTACCATAAGAACCACCATACTTTTTGGGTATCCAGATTCCTGTATCACTATCAAACAAACCAAATTCTGTATGAGCTTGAGTAGAACCATCTATAAAATTATATTCAGTTATATAACCATTGAAATAAGCACTCGCGTCAAAACCTGCTCCTCCAATTTGCAAATTTGTGTTTGTAGTTCTAAATGGAGATAAATCTACATTTTGATTACCAAAATCCTCTGTATCCCATTCTGTCAACGCGACACCGTTTATGTAAACTTTTAGTCTATCTGAAGCTGTACTTTGTGTTGAATCAGCTTGAACTACTATATGATACCATGCTGTCGTGTCTCTGAAAACTCTATTTGATACTAAGTTCATAGAAGTATTATCATCATATAAACCTAATTGGTCACTAGCATTAAAAAATACTGAGAATGCTACACCACCAGCTCTATAGTCAAAAATTCTAGGAAAATGACTACTTTCAGTTAATAATGTTCTTTTAAACCAACACGATACAGTTAGTTTTCTAGCATTTGTACCAGCGTTAGAAGCTGCTTGCCAACCATCACCTGTTGATATTTGATGATACATAAGACTATTAGCATCAGCGTAAGTTCCATCGGTTGAAAATACTAGTGAATTATCAACTTCATATAAAGCTGCCTGAGATGGTATAGCGGCTGGATGTTGTAATAAACTCATTATGTATAAACTGCTGAATTAGTCAAAAAGACATCTGTTCCGTCTGAGAAGTAAGACAATAGATAAGTTCCTGCTGTTGAAACAGTTGCCAATAAATTAGCGTCAACTTTCGTATTACTATGAGCAGATACAGTATGCCCTCCTGAATTAACTAATAAAATATTTCCTGATTGTGATACTATGTTTGTAAATGTAAGTGTAAAGTTTCCTGAAGGAGTACATTTGAAATTGTTACTTGCTGACATATCAAAAGAACCGTCATTGTCTGTAGTTAATGCACCGACAGCGTTTTGATTAACAGTTACTTTAGCAGCAAAAGTAGCTGCACCTCCCTCTGACATATCAAGTGTAAGTGCAGTTATAGTAGAGCCACCATCGTTGCCTTGTATAATCAAATCTTGATCTGTTGTATTTGCTAAGATGTAATTATTTGAACCATCGTGGTAGATTTTTAAATCATCTCCGCCACCAAATACTGCTTGAGCATTGTCGCTAAAGTTTACATGGTCAGAAAAACCCGCACCTGCATTAAATACTGCACGACCACTATTTGACATATCAAGTTTAAGAGCTGTAATACCGCTACTCCCATCTGTGCCATTAAATTTAATATCTTTGTCTGCTGTTTCTACGCTTATCTGTAAATCAGAAGCGTTGTTGCTAAATTTAGCAATACTTGTTCCAGCATCTTTAAACACTATATCTCCACCATCAGCGTCAAGAGTAATATCTCCTGCTACATCTATGGTTAAATTGTCTGTAGCACTTATTTCACCAGCTGTTCCATCGCTTCTTATAAATAAATCTTCTCCTGCACCAAAGATTGCTTTTTTGTTATCTCCTAAATATAAATGATTACCAACAAATACACTTGAATTAAATGTAGCTTGTCCAGAACTTGACATATCAAGCGTAAGAGCAGTTATCTCTGAACCACCATCAGTTCCTGCAAAAATCATATCTTTGTCACTTACATCTGATATAAATTTAAAATTACTATCAGTCATGGTTACAGTACCAACAGTAGTTCCACCATCTTTAAAGAAAACTTGTCTACCATCAGCATCAAGGATAATGTCTGCAGGACTATCTATTGTAATATCACCTGTTGATGTTGCTAATGTTACAGCTGCATCACCTGTACTAATATCATCTAGAGCTGCAGATGTTTTATCTGAAAAAGATAATTGACCACTACCATTTGTAGTTAATACTTGACCATTAGAACCATCTGATTGAGGATATTTTAAACCATCAAGGATAACATCACCTGTGCCATTTGGCGTAAGTGTAATATCACTATTAGCTCCGTCTGCTATGACTATTGAACCTGAGTTTGTACCTGAATTTGTATTAAGTGTTAAATCACCAGTGCTATTTGTTGTGATTGTAACATTTTCACCACTATCACCAATCTGTACTGTATCTGTGCCTAGATTTACATTTCCTGTTCCGTGTGGTATTATGTCTATATGTGCGTTTGATGTAGAAACAATATCTTGACCATTTACATCTAAATCACCTGTAAGTTGAGGTGTAGTATCGTCAGCTAAGTCTGTAAGACCAGCTACATTGTATTCTACAATAACTAATATATCTCCTGATGACGCACCTGATGCGAGAACTACACTTGTTCCTGTTGTTGCAGTAAAGTCTGAGGCATCTAACAATACACCATTTAGATAAACATTAATATTTCCTACTGTATATACTAAACTATTTGAATTCGCGTCATCGCCTGAGAATGAAGTTACACCATCTGAACCTGCCACATATTTAAATGTGTCGATTGGATTTGTTCCAGCAAAAGCTTGTATTTGAAGTATATCACCAGAACTCGCTCCTGAAGCTAATACTACACTCGTGCCGTTTGTTGCAGTAAAGTCTGTAGCGTCTAGTAAGATACCATTTAAGAATACTTGTATCTGATTTGCTGTATATGATAATGAAACACTATTCGCGTCATTACCTGAAAATGTTGTTTGATTAGAACTCGCAGTATATTTGAATTCTTGATGTGAAAATGCTGATGATGTCGGTGCCTTTGTTCCCGATATCTCTACTATTGATTCAGAGCCTGAAACGCTCTTCTTCATGTAAAGTTTACCGTCTGTTGTATTAAGAGCTAATTCTCCTAATGCTACATCTGAGGTACCTGGAACTGCCCCTGCGGAGGCAGACCTTTTAAGTTTTATGTTAGTTGCCATATGTTTCTCGCCTATCTAGACTGTTCAATCACCTACTCTATATAGAGTCTTATATAAAAATCGAGTTATATAACTCTGTTAAAATTGTTACTATATGGTTTATTTATAACGGTTAATATGTTCCACCATCAATAGTGGTTGTAAATACAGGTACACCTGAACCATCAACTGTCAATAATTGATTTGAAGTTGTGGCGTCTGAACTTCCTGCCGCTGCTGTAACATCTAAAGCGTTTGAGCCATCACCAAAAACAATACCGTTATCAGTAAATGATGAAACTCCAGTACCACCATTTGCAACTGTTAAATCTGTTTCTAGTGTAAGTTCTTTAAAGTGAGCATCTACATAAGCTGCTATTGTTAAGTCACCTGTTGTAGCCCCTGTAAATGTTCCAGAAGCTGCTATGAATTGGTCAGCTGATTCATCAAAACCTACAAATATGTTTGCTGAACTTCCTCTTTCAAAGACATGACCTACATCTCCTGAAGGAGTTCCTGATGTACCATTTGCTAGTTCGACTAATTTATCTGAGACTACAGTATTTGTAGATGATACAGTTGTTGTGTCACCTGAAACTGTTAAATCACCTGCTATTGTTACATCACCTGCAAATGCTGCAGTTGAGTTGAGAACAGTTGAGTTTGGTGTAAACTGAACATGAGCTACTGCTGAACCTGATATGTCGTTGTTGATTGAAAGAACATTTCCTGTAGAGTTGGAGATTGTCCAATCGTCTCCATTGTCATCTCCTTGGTCTGTTCTAAACATAAGAGTTGATGTTTCACCCTCATCAGCTGATATAATTAACTGGTCTGAGTTGACTACTACATCACCTGTACCGTTTGGTGTGATTGTAACATTACCATTTGAGTCTGTAGATGATATGTCATTACCATCAACTTTAAGATTATCTACTCTTAAATCTGTAATTGCTGAGTTAGTACCGATTGTGACACCATCAATAGCCCCACCATCAATATTAACTTCTGTCATCGCTTGAGAGTTAAAATCAATAGCTCCACTAAACTCTGTTGTACCTGCTACTGTTAATTTACCTGCTATTGCGAATGTTGAGTTAGCTACTGTCGCGTTTGGTGTTAATGTGACTTGAGCTACATTTGAACCTGAGATATCACTTTCAATAGTTAAACCATTATTAGAAGCCGCGTTTTTAATAGTCCAATCATCACCATTGTCGTCTGAGTCATCAGCTATAAGTTTTAATATTGCGTTACCACCTTCTCCACCTTGAACTTGTACTCTAGCATCTTCACTAGCTGCTGCTAAAACAACCAATCCATCTGAATTTACATGAACATTACCAGTTCCGTTAGGGGATAACTCAATGTGACCATCTGAATCTGTAGATGATAATGTGTTTGCGTCTAGTCTTAAATTATCAACATTTAGTATTGTTAGTGTACCAAGACTCGTAATCGCTGATTGTGCTGCCGATGTTACTGTAGCTGCAGAACCTGATACATTACCTGTGACATCACCTGTAACATCTCCTGTCAATGGCCCTGCGAATGCATCAGAAGTAACTGTTCCGTCAAAGAATGCGTCTTTGAATTCTAACGAACTTGTACCTAAATCAATATCATTGTCTGTAACAGGCCTTATCGCTCCGTCTGCTATAACTACTTGAGCTGTACCAGCTGTAAAGAAAGTTAAAACATCTTCGTCTGCACCTGCTGAAGATTCTGTAGTAATTTTTGTATCTTGGTCAACATCAATAGTTCCACCTAATGAACCCCAAGCTGAACCTGAATAACCTTCAAAAGATGATAGAGTTGTATTATATCTAATTTGACCTTGAACAGGACTTCCTGACCTTTGTGCTGTTGTACCGACTGGTAATTTAAATCCATCATTCTTATTAATGTCAACAATACCTGTACCATTCGGTGTAAGTGTTAAATCACCATTTGAGTTAGAAGAAGATATATCGTTACCATCTATAGTAACATTATCTACTAAAAGTTCATTTAATTTTTTGTTTGAATCTACTATTAGTGCACTTGATGCAGTAACTGTACCAGCTGTGTGGTCCAACATATCGGTAAAGAATTTACCACCGATTGTATGTATTACTGCTGCATTTGAACTATTGACTGCCTCAATGAATAACTTCGCCCCTACTCCGTCATTAGATGCGTCATAAGCGTAAGCCATTTCTCCGACAACTAAATCACTAGTACCTGGTGAAGTTGTCGTTGCGTTTCTTTTTATCTGTATTACTGTTGACATTTTTTATTTACCTTAACTTCCGTAGAAACCGCCGTCTATACCTGCAGCCGCTTCAAATTTATTTGTTGTGGAGTCAAAAACTATTGTATCTCCATCGCTCGGTGTGACCGTGGTAGTATCAACATTTTTTAAATCATTTAATTCAAAGTTTTCAGCTGCAACTTGCCCAATAGCGACTTGTTTCACTTTGTTTGTTGTAACAGGATTAACTTTTACTACTATATCTGCCATAATTAACTTCTACTTACACTTGGTGTTACTGTTGCTCTTCCTTCTAATACTCTGGTTTTATCTCCCGAACTATCTGTAATTACTACATCATAGACATATCGACCTTGAGACATAGCACCTGTTTGAACATCTGTCAAAGTTAGGGTTATCTGCCCTGTAGCTGCTGTAATCGCGACACCAAAAGTTGCTGCGATTGTCGAAGAATCATATGTCTTCCTTATTTGAGCTAATGCAGAGTATCCTGATAAACTTAAAACATTACCATTCGAATCCGTGAGACTAATCGTTGTCGAGAAGTCTGCGTCTTTATCAATGAATAAGTTTGATACTGCTGCCACTCTTATTTCCTATTATTTATGTTTTAGAGTTCTTTAACTCTTTAATCTCTTTATTTAAATCTTTTATCGCTTCAATTAGTAGAGGAACTATCTTTTCGTATCTAACTGCCCCTGTTCCATCTTTTCTAACTGCGTGTGCTTCTGGTACTACTTTCTCTATTTCGTGAGCTAAAACTCCGACATCTGATTTACGAACAAAATATCCGTCTATACCACCTCTATCTTTAACATATGAGTCTTTCCAATCATAGTTGTAACCACCAAGAGACATAACTTTACTTAATGCGTTTTCTATTGGGTTTATATTTTCTTTTAGTGCTATATCAGAAGAATAGAAAGCTGTTATTTCTCCGTCTGACCTTACTTCACCAGCACTTAATGTACCTGTAAAATCAAAATCACCTGAATAACTACTACCCATTGTTAAGGTACCAGAACTAGTAATTGTTCCACCTGAAAGACCATTTCCTGTCGCAACGGATGTAACTGTACCACTATTTGATGATGTACCAGCTCCAATTAAAGACCTAATTTCTGATGCTGATATACCAGAGGCTAAACTTGGTGAACTACCGTCACTTGTTATAGCAGAAACTGAACTGTTTGTAACCGTGATTGCACTACCAGATGTACTGAAACTGATACCTGTACCAGCGTTTAAAGTTATTGAATCTGTATCTGAACCACCAGCTGTTTGTGCTAAATTTATACTTGGAGTTGAACTACCAGTCAATGTTAAATCGTATGCGTTACCTGTGATTGTTGTAAATGAGAATGTACCATCTCCGTCTGAAGTTAATGCTTGACCTGAAGTTCCATTTCCTGAAACACTAATTTGGTCTGCTGTGACTGCGTTATCTGCTATCTTAGCATTTGTTATCGCGTCATCTGCTATATCTGCAGTGGCTATAGTTCCGTCTGTAATCATAGAACTTGTAATACCACTTACTGAGAAATCTAATGTTCCGTCTCCGTCTTCATAAGATACACTAATACCTGATTCAGTATTACTTGAAACCATCGCTCCGACTGTATCTTGAATTACTTCTGATAAGTCAATATTGGCTGAACCATCAAAAGATACACCGTGAATTGTTCTCGCTGTAGCTAGAGCAGTCGCTGTAGCTGCGTTTCCACTTGTATCTTGATTACCTGATGCGTTGACACCTGGTAAATTAATGTTCGCTGTACCATCAAAAGATACACCACCAATAGTTCTCGCGTTGGCTAACGCTGTAGCTGATGAGGAGTTTCCTGTTAAAGCTCCAACAAAGATTGTAGCTGTTAATGTTCCTGAACTTGGGTTGTAAGTAAATCCTGAATCTGTTTCTAAACCTTGTTCACCTGTTTGACCATCAACAAAAACAGGAAATATAGTTTCATCTGTTGAGTTGTTAGCCGTAACATCTACACCTGACGGTACAGCTGTACCGAATGATAGATTACCTGAACCATCTGTTTTTAAAACATGACCATTTGAACCATCAGAAGAAGGTAATACAAAAGATACATTACTTCCGATTGTGTTCGCTGCTTTTAATGCTACATAGTTTGAATTATCTGCGTCTCTAAATCTTATTTCGTTTGGTGAACTTGACTCTGCATTTACAAAGATGTTATCATTAAAGAAGACACCATTTGAACCATTAAACTCTACTGAGTTTGAAACTGTTGGTAATTGAACTGTATTTGAATCACCATTTATAACAAAACCACCTGAGTTATTGTTATGTAAAGCCCCACCTGCTGATATCAGATTGTTAGCTCCTGATTGACCTGTGACAGCTGCAGAAACACCTTCATAAGAACCTGTATATGTGACAATTCTAATAATGTCACTATTAGCAGCTGATGATGTAAGAGTTACACTTGTTCCGTTTGTAGCTGTAAATTCTGTACCTCTTCTTAGAAGTGTACCATTTTTAAATACTAATAATCTATTTACTGAATATTTTAGTGTAACACCAAAGTTATCAGCACCTGAGAATACTGTATTTGATGAGGCTCCGTCTGAGCCATCAAATTCATGGTCTTGAAAGAAGAAGAACTGGTCTTGAATCGAATTAATCGCATTTACAACACTTGTTTTGTTACTTGTTCTTAAATCACTCAACCCACCTATCTCTTCAGCGAGTCCGTTATAACTCTGTCTAAAGTCTTCTAAAGTTGAACTTGTATCTACTGTTCTAGCCATTACACTCTCTTTCTAATAATTGTTTTACTAATCCTTTTATCTCTTTTAATTCGTCTTTAAGCGTATTTATCTCACTTTCTTGAGCTCTATATTTTTCTTTCTGAGCTTTGTACCTTTTATATGCAGCGGTGTCTGTATTAATGATAGCCATATTGTTATCATCTCTTTCTAAACTTGGTTGTCCTTCTACCTTACTCATTAATTACTTAACGCTATAGCTCTAAAGTTCTCAACTAAAGGAACATTAGCACTATCAACTGACCTTAAAACTATTTTAATCGCGAAACTTACAAATTCATCTAATCCTTCCACATTATATTCATACTCATGAAAATCTGATGAATCAGCTGCTGGTTTACCAAAAGGCATTTGGTCTGTATCTGAAGCTTCAATCCACCCTAAATCTTCAAATTGAACATTCGATTCAGAAGAAAGTATTTTAAAGTAAACATCAATCTCTGGGTCTGTAGAACCAGATGCTGGTCTATATCCATCAAATAGTATGTGAATAGCATTAGCTGGATTTCTTAATTGAACTTGTTTAGTACAATAAACAGCTGCGTTATTATCACCTCTAGCTGAAGTTGATATAATAGATTCTCTAGCAGCTTGACTTACATTACTTGTATTATTGGAATGTCTAGTAGCTATAGTTTCAGTATCTGCAGTTGTAATACTATTAATTCTATTTTGAATTAATATTGCACCCATTGTATCTACATCTAAAACAGGAGACACATTGTCTGCTGTTGAACTTAGTTGAGATGTAAGTCTAAAACTTTTACCACCAGATAACTCATTTGTTTCATTTATTGATGATAACACTAATTTAGGTGATTGTAAAAATACATTATCGTTATGTACCAAATTATTTGAAACAGTATCTAAAGTAAATCCTTGGTTAGCTTGATTAGGTTGTGTAGCCCCAACTGCTAAGAATGATGAAGATATAGTTGTATTTGGTAGTTGAATACTTGGTACTGCAGTTTGAATTGTGTCAAAATATGCGTTATATGAAGCAGTCACACTTGAACCACCACCGATTGCGTCTTCAAAAGAAGCTTGTATATTTGAAGTTGATGCACCTCCAGATGACGACCTTGCTGGCCATACAGAAGTAGGTATGGTTATAAAATATTCATCAATATCTGCTTTATATCCGCCTGAACCCATTTCAGTTACATCAAAAGTATCACTTATGTATTGAACAGGTGTACCACCTAATGTGTCTGCTACAGCTGCTACTGTAAATGTTAATGTTTCACTATCTTTTTCAAAAGTTACTGTATCATTGACAGCGTATCCTTGACCTGGATTTTTAATAACAATAGCTGTTGATGCTGATGTTGATGTTGCAATTTGAGCTGTTAAACCTGTACCTGAACCTGATGTGCTTGATTGACTTAAAGTTTGAGTATCAGCCGTAACTGAACCTGAAGCAGTGATTGTATCATCTGAGAAAGAGAATACAGAATTCAATCTATCGCCTGTAACTCCACCGATTGTTATATTTTGATTAGCGTCATCATACATACCATGTGAGTAATGTCTTACTCTAAATGTTTTACCACCAGATATAACCTCAATAGGAT
>VTLG01003948.1_pt1 | contig 98363 bp, 97 predicted proteins | sample 4694571 | NCBI WGS metagenome assembly VTLG01 (sample SAMN12604809, study PRJNA352737) | marine metagenome | biome: ENVO:00000447; feature: ENVO:00000209|ENVO:00000569|ENVO:01000036; material: ENVO:00002151; isolation source: viral sequences binned using virsorter ... | reverse complement strand
ATATTATAGCCGCTTTTACTTCTTCTTGGCTTTTTTCTTCGTCTTTTTTTTCGCAGGTGCAGCAGGGGTCGCTACTTCTGACCCTTGCCTCCTAGCTTGATTCCGAAGTTTTCTGGTTCTTCCACCCATCTGAATCCTCCTCAATGTTAGAAATAGTTAAGTCATCGTTAGTGACCTTTAGTGTATAGTATTTAGTGCCATTCGTAGGTATTTGCTTTCTTAAAATAGCGTCTGCTACTAGAGTGGCTACATTGTTCTTAATAAACTTTGCAACATTTCTTGCACCGTATTCATCATGGTTGGACTTGTTTATAATATAATTAATCAAAGGTCGCGTCTTTTTCACAGGCAGATGATTCATCTCCATCTTAACTACCTTTACTAAGTCCTCTTTCTTCAAGCGATTAAAGAAGATGAAATTATCAATCCTGTTTAAGAACTCTGGGCTAAACCGTTTCTTGATAGAATCCATGATCTGGTCTTGGTTGTCCTCGTATGTGATACTATCTTTTGAAAAACCCATCCTTTTGGATCCTAACTTATTATCAGTAATACCTTCGTTGGTAGTGAAGATAAAAATTGATTTAGAGAAGTCTAGAACAGAGCCTAGGTTATCCGTGCAAGTTCCATCGTCTAACAACGAGAGCAAGAAATCATAAAACTTAGGGTTAGCTTTCTCAATCTCATCAAAGAGAATAACCCATGAGTTCGATTGAGCAGCTTTCTCACCTAGCAAACTACTATCAGAGTGTCCAACATACCCTGGAGGAGCGCCAATTAGTTTCGCGTAATCATGCTGTGCAGAATATTCGCCACAATTGATCTTAAAAAAGTTACCAGAATAGTGCTTACCTAACACCTTGGCGAGCTTCGTCTTTCCCACTCCAGTAGGTCCGATGTAAAAAAAGGAGCTAAAATCGTCGATATCTGCAAGGATAAGTTTGATGGCGTTTACCGTCTTATCACAGGCTTCATCCTGACCAACGACCTCCTTTTTAAGTTTTGATGAGAACTTAATTAAGTCTTGCAGCGATTTAATTTTAGTCCCCTGTTTTTGAGGTTGAGGAGTAGCGAAGTTGTCTATGTGTTTGGAGAACAACGAACGCATGTGATCGAAAGCTATGGTGTTATTTATATCATTACATATAAACTCAAACTCAAAATGAGGATAGGCCTCTAAGATTGTATCATATAAAGCAGTAATGATATCAAACTTTAACTGATCCTCTACTTCTTTGTCTATGAAAGTATAGTACGCACTTGCATCTACAAGCAAAACATCAACCACCTTCTTCTTATAATTTTTTACATCGTAAGAAGGGGGCACTTGACCCAAGTATTTTTTTAGCTTGTTGTATAGCTTTTGCTCCTCTTCGTGAGAAAAACTTTTTACCGATACAATTTCGTCTAATTGCTTACAGAATAACTTGAAGTTTTTATTAGTCATTAGCTAGTTCTTCGATCTTATTAAATAATGATGTAGCTGAAGTGGATTCTTTTTTGTTTGTGGTCACTTCAAATTTGATAAGTAAGTCCATTACTTTTAATGCACTTGTCTTTGATGATTGCGCCAGTTTTAAGCAATCAGTCATCTGCTGTTTTGCTACAGAGTCTTGGGGGTTCTCGTCTACCATATCTTTAAAGTAGCGATAAGCCTCCAAAGCCAGTCCTCTATCCTCAGCGGATTCGTCTAGTATTTTCTTTGCGTATTTCTGAATCCTATTTTGATCCAGCACGGGTCTTTTTAAAACATATTCTTTTGGCATTCTTAATTAGAGTTTTTATTTATCATGTAAGTTAGCATCCTCTCAATGCTACTTATTGTGATCCCATAAGGGAACACCTTTTCGAATGTGGGCACAAACATATCATCTTCGATCAAATCTTTCAAAGTAATCCTCCTCCTCATTATACCTTTTACGACCACCGCCCTTCTTGGGTTTTTTAGACCTCTTCCTCTTAGTAGAAGGTCTCCTGTTTGAATTTGTATCCTTTGAGTCTTTAAATGTGCGTCCCATCACCATCAACTTCGTAGGCTTGAGCCTCGATAGATGAGGCCTCCTGTTCTTTCTCTTGTCTCTGTTGAGACCTTTCTTCTCTTTGTTTATTTATCTTTTTACCTTCCACAAAAAGCAGATAGTTGACGCCTAAATCAAGGGCTGGGTAATAGTTGAATATACTACCTAGAAAGTTGATGAACGCACCAACAAGCTCAAAAAAGTAAAATAGAACCATCTTAATATATCCCATCTTCATCATCGTCCTCATCCTCAAAGAAGTATTTAATTTTTTTGTTACGAAGTTCTTCCATGACTCGACCATTACTTGGGAACTTCAATCCTATGGACTCACTATCCATATCCCAAAAAATAGTGGCACAAGCAGGATCACGCTCCATCAAGTCCCAAACAATATTGTATACTGCACACTTATAAAAGTATTCGAAGAACTCGGAATCTCCATTTAAAAACATTTCGCTGCCGTTCCTACGATTTAGGAAGAACTGCATCTGAGCAGCCGTAATGTATAAACCGTTAAGGTCTTTGCCTAATGGCTCTCTAAAAGAGTATTTTTCTCTCATATCTATGGATTTGCCCCCACTAAGTATTTAGTATACCTAATGGGGGCTTTGAGACACTAATTTAAGGAGTAGCTACTGGCAACATCCCAGAGGCGCGTGTTGATATCAATATTCTTATCAATATTGGTGATCTTACGGCTCCTGCGGCGTCCACCAGTAACAAGGAATCCACCTTGAATCAAGTTCTCCTGCGTCCTGTTAAACACAGTCCAAAGATCATTTTCCATATCTTCAGTTCTACGGGCCTGTAGAACGGTGTTGATGGTAAGATCATCGGGATCCTCGAAACGCAGCTTGGCCGCTTCTCGACCAAAGGAACGCATCTGGTCACGGTCCAGCTTGATGTCTTGCCACTCATCAACAACATTCATAATGCGAGTGCTGTTATCAATGAACTCCTGAGAGGCTTGAATAACCTGCTCATCTGTGTAACCCATGTGACGAATCTTAATTGATCCGAACTCTTGGTCACTCACAACCATCCCGTTAGAACAAACGAAACGGTACAGACCCATACGAAGGTCATAGTTAGATTTGCCATTGTGAGAGTTGAAAAGAACGATCTCAGGAATCGTCTTGTTCACTTCAGGCAAAATGGCCTCGTCACGGCGCAAACGAATAAGGTGCTTCGCAAACTGCTTGTTACCCTCCTTATGGGAGTTAACCTGAGAAGCACTAGTGGGAATCCAACCCTGATCTTCAAGAACACTAAGAATCCTAGTAGTAGGAATAAAGGTGTACTTGTCAGAAACCGTGGAAGCGGCTTTCTCTGCGAAGATGGCGGGGTGGTTTTCTTTGGTAAGAATCATAATTAATTTTCCTCGTTTAAGTGAATTTCTGTGAAGGCTTCCTCTCTTGTGAGTCCGCGCTCCTTTTGGTCCTTAGTCATTCGGAATCGCTTGCCAGTAACAGCGGTGTACTCCTCTATTGTAGCATACCGCTGGTCGGAAGGCAAGGACTCTTCCTTTTTTTCTGAGAACACTTTGGAGAACGCTTCATCTATGATGTTGCTGAGAACATTGAAGAAGCTGTCATCTTTGTCTTTCATCGTCATATTATACCCTCTTATCTATGAATTGCAACCTTAAAGTGAGATTAATTTTCACTTGGCTGTAAGCTGTTTATCGACAGGTGTTTGAGACTCGATACCCACTTGGGCTCGTAATTCTGCGAACTTATCTGAGGTAGCGAAGCTCTCATCAAACTCCTTGCGCTGGAACTTCACATCTCCCCAGCTATACCATGCTCCGTTCTGGTCAATGATATTGTCCAAAACAAGCTGTTTTAAAAGCCCTGCACAGGGGTTGAGGCCCTCATCATACATAAGCTCAAACTCACACTCTCTGAACGGAATAGATACTTTATTTTTAGTGTTTCGCACGGTTCCTGTGATCCCAATGATCCGCTTGTGATCGTCTTTGATTAGGTCAGTCGTTTTGTTGGACACACACTTAAGGTTTACGCCCAAGTAATAATCTAACGAGCGTCCTCCTGCTGCCATGGTATCAGGGTTGCCGTACATTACACCGACTTTACTTCTAAGCTGGTTAATAACGATAAGAGCGACCTTGTGCTTACGCATCAAAGGATTGATCTTTCTCAAACAAGCACCTGTTGCTTTCGCTCTTACCGCACCCTGCATATTGTTACCGTCGTATGATTCAGCATCGTATTCTACTTTTGAAGGAGAGACCGCAATACTATCGTATGCAATAACAATGGGAGTTTCGGGATCAGTCTCACGAATAGAAAGAATTGTCTCCTCCATAACTTGGAAGCTATCTTCCAGAGTTTCGGGTGTGGAGTAGATCAATTTTTCAGGATCAATACCAAGTGTCTTAGCAAAGGTTGGATTATATGCATTCTCACTATCAACAAGCATTGAGTAGTAACCCTTGTTCTGTGCCTCTTTTAAAATGTGTGTGGCAAACACAGTTTTGGCTGTGGAAGACTCACCATGAAATTGACTTATTTGCCCAATAGGAATGCCATTCATGTAGTTTCCAGAGATAACTTTGTTCAAGGCATAGCTGCCAGTAGAAACAAAGCCTAAATCATGAGCTTGCTCAGAGAGAAGCCCCGCATTCTTTAGTCTTTTGATTACATCGCTGTTCATAAATTATTATAGATTTGACTTTTACTCAACCGCTATAAATAACCTCTTTTATTCCATACTTCTGTATGAGACTCATACAACAGGGACAAGGCTTGGCAAGGTTATTATTGTGTCGATAAACATAAAGTGTTGCACCCTCAAGATTTATGCCTTGGCGCACCGCTTTGTAGATTGCATGGCTTTCAGCGTGAAGAGTTTGATACTCTCCTGACCCAAATTTCGGATGTGTCTTGCGAGTGTTGTGAGCCTTTGCAAGCACTCTTTTTCCTCGGGCTATGCAAGCTCCTAATTTAAACCTATGATTTGACTTATACGATTCTTTGATTGCTAACCGCATCGGCGGGGGCGGGTCATCTAAATCAATCATTGCATTTTATCAGGGTAATAAGCACCCTCTCCCTTCACTTTAAACTTCGGGAGGCTACCTCTAAAGTGGACTTGATGGAGAGTGCCTTCCTCTTTTAAGTCTGGATCACAATCAGGGCAGTGGGTAGGAGGCTCTTGATCTCTCTCAGTCATGGTCTGAAATATTTCAAAGACCATATCACATTTTTTACAGTGCCAGTTATAGAAGGGCATTAGCTATTATCTCCTCGATTATTCACTGTGTATTATAGGTATGCTCGATCTGTTCTGCGATCCAATTATATGTTTTCTCCATGCCCTCACGCAAAGGCATAGAGGGTGCCCAACCTAAAAGCTCTTTAATAAGTTTGTTATCGCTATTACGACCGTTCACACCCACAGGACCAGGAATATTATTGATTTTGACATCATCACCTCGAATGTCCGCTGCCATTTTAGCTAGATTATTAATCGTAATCATTTCATCTGATCCAATGTTGATCACTTCTTCAACATCAGAGTCCATCAAACGACGAACCGCTTCAATGCACTCATCAATATATAGGAAAGATCTCGTTTGATTCCCTGGACCCCACACATCAATACTCAAACCCTCTTCTGGATCCCACTCGGCCATAGCCACCTTTCTGCACATGGCAGCAGGAGCTTTTTCTTTTCCTCCATCCCATGTTCCATCAGGTCCAAAGATATTGTGGAACCTTGCGATACGAACCTGAATGCCATAGTTTCGAGCGTATGATCTCCACATCCTCTCTGAAAAAAGTTTCTCCCACCCATACTCAGAGTCTGGGTTGGCAGGGTAAGCTGAGTCCTCAACACAGTTGGGGTTTTCAGGGTCCTCTTGGTTATGTGCTGGATAAATGCAAGCAGAAGATGAATAGAAGACTTTACACTCTCTGTGGATATGTGCTACGGCACACGCCACATTTAAATTAATACTAGCAGAATTATGCATCACATCTGCATCATGCTCACCAGTAAAGATATATCCTGCCCCACCCATGTCTGCGGCAAACTGGTATAACTCATCAGGTCTATGCAAACTAATCAAATTATTGACAGCAAAGGTGTCCCTCAAATCAACATAACCTCGGCTATACGCCTTTTGGCTAACTTGATCCCAGTCCGCTTTAGGCTTAATATCTACAGCTATAACCTCATAACCCTCACTGACAAGTCTTTTCACCATGTGGCCTCCGATGAAGCCACCTGCACCACAAACTATCGCTTTTTTCATGATTCTTTTCTTTTAAAAAACAAACCTCTTTTTATGAAATGAGACTCATAAAAAGGAGAGTACTTTGCACAGTCCTGACGCGCATAAGATCTTAAAATCTCGGTGTCATCAGGGAGATATTCAAACCCTGCTTGAGACATCATAGCCAACCAGTAAGGCTCATACTGTTCGTTAACATGATGATGTCCTCCTTGCCCTGGAGCAGCATATGTAATAGCTAAATATTTTGCTTTTTTATAAGTTTCTAGGAAGTTAGCTGCATGTCTCGCCTCTACATGTTCCACAAATTCACAGGACCAACAGAGATCGAATTCTTTTTCGGGCACATAAGGCCCATCATTCTCGTAGTCATGTTTTACTATCAGATCCCTAGGAAGAAAACTTTGATCAATCGCGCCTTGAGCACCTTCCACTCCTAAAACTTCAGGACCAATATCCTTAAAAAAATCAGCAGAAAATCCTCGACCACAACCTACATCTATGACACTCTTTATATTATACTTGTCTACCATATATTTCCACATGACGGGATAATAAGTAGCACCATCACCTGTCATGGAACATCCGCCTAAATGCCCCTCATTCACCATAACATGATACTCTTCTTGTTCGTGAGTTCTTGATCCTTGTTTTCTTTCCATTATTGTTTACTCCTTATTATAAAACATGCTTGACTGTATGCATGAGGGTCATACTTAGCAAAGTGCTGGTGATATGTACATTCATAATCCCAGTTATTTTCTATTAGAAACTCTGCAAAAGCCTTAATCTCACCATCTCTGTAGTCAGGATAATCGCAAAGTTCATCAAATGCAATTACAGTCCCGTCTTTAATTCTATCTTTTAATGTATTGAACACTGTTTTGCAGGAACTATACAGGTCTGAATCAATGTGAATAAAAGCAACATCACCACCCGTTTTCTCAAGAAAAGGAGGGATAGAGTATTCAAACAACCCTTTAACTAGTTCAATATTTTTCGGCCAAGGTTTCGTAGTAATTGTGGGTGCGGAGGAGTGCATCCCTGGGTTATCATCATTAGATCCCGAAATAGCCCCCTCAGGGGTTACTCCAGCCAAAGAGTAACAACCTTTAGGGTTTGACGAATCCCAATGCTCAGGCAATCCCTCAAAGCTATCAAATCCATAGATTTTAGCGTCAGTGTTTTCCGCAAAAGTAGTAAGGGATCTTCCCCTATAAACACCAAATTCCATCCATAAACCATCTAAGGTAACATCTTTAATGATAGTGGTGTGATATGTGTGATGATAATCATCTACAGTAATTCTTTGAGCTTTATTTTTTACAGCGTCATGTATTTCATCTATTTTATTTTGCACTTTTTCGTGAGTTAACATGATCGACCTCCTTTTCTACATAATCAACAAAGGAATATACAGGCTCCCAACCTAATATGGATTTTATCTTAGAATTATCTGCTTGAGTGTTTCTAGCCTCACCGACTCTGGGGGGAATATGTACATACTCTCCACCAATCATCTTTGCTAACTCAAGCACTGAGTGATTAATGCCTGTCCCTACATTATAGACTTGTCCACAAGCATCCTCCGACTCTGTGGTTGCAGCTAGTAAATTAGCCTCCACAACATCTAAAACATGTGTAAAATCCCTTCTCTGTAGTCCATCACCTACGATAGTCATAGGTTCTCCACTCTCCCACTGTCTTAAAAACAAACCCACTACAGGAGCGTACTGGCCTTTAACGGGTTGGCGAGGTCCATAAACATTAAAGTATCTAAAGCAAATGGTCTCTAACCCAAACAGATCGTTATACATCATGCAAAGATCTTCTCCAGCACATTTTGTAACTGAGTATGGGTTCAAGCAGTCCTTTGGCATGTCCTCTTTAAGAGGTGGAGTATTTTTCAATCCATAGCCAGCAGAAGTAGAGGAATAGATGACACGCTTGACACCACACTCTCTTGCTGCCTGTAGAACATTAGCTGTGCCCATAACATTAACTTCTGCGGCATAAATTGGATTAAGAATCGCAGGTTGGATTCTAGACTCAGCAGCTAGATGGAAAACATAATCCACACCTTCCATAAGCTCCTTGAGTTTACTATAATCACAGATACTTACTTTGTGATTTTCAGCCAGATCATTAAAGTAGAACTTCTCGTTGCACTCAGCGGAGTTATCATCCACTACAACAACTTGGGAACCCAAAGAGATTAGTCGGTCAACGATGTGGCTCCCTATAAACCCGTTGCCTCCTGTTACCATTACTTTCATTAGTTTTTATTATATTTTATTTTGTTCTTAAATTTTGTAGCTGACCATCCATGAGTTCTATCATGGAAGTGAACAGGCTTATCTAGATTATAGCCGTTGTATTTTACTTCCTTGTAATCGGATCCTAAAATTCTAACATCGTAATCCAAAGTTTTTAACAATTCGTATAAATCATCTTCAGTTTCGTAAACAACAATTTCATCAATATATTTGATTGATAATAAAATTTCCTTTCGGTCCTCCACCGACAGTAAAGGTTTCATTTTACTTGGCCTATCTATCGTAGGGTCTGTTTGTAATCCTACAATTAAATAATCGCAAACAGTTTTTGCGTCTTGCCACATCTTTACATAGCCTGGGTGGATTACATCGAAGCACCCTGCAAGAAACCCTTTTCTTTGTGGAATATTTTGCTTCTTCCACGCTTCAACATTTACACACTTATCATCAATCAACAGATCAAAATGAGGCTTCTGGTTCATGATTAAGTCATGATATTTGATGCCCCACTCCTTCAATTGTTTTTCCGTAAACTCTGACCAATCAATACCCGAAGTGCCCCCTCGGGCGGTAAAAAAAATGATTCGATGGCCCTCCTCAAATAATGAATTTATTTTGTCTATCATTAGTTGATTAGGAAGCGCACCCTCATAATCATTTCCTTGAGTCTCGGTAATGGTTCCATCTATATCAAAACAATATATCATTATTTTCCTCCTTATACAGCGTCTTAACACCATCTCTATCTAAGGAGTAATCTATACGAGGCATACCTCGTTGAAGCATGTAATGATCTACCTTTTCTACTTCTTTAGGCACATACAGCATTAGGAATCCCCCACCCCCTGCGCCAATAATTTTACCCCCTAAAACCATGTCATTCTTTTTAAGATCCAAGTAAATATCATCTAAAATGCCATTAGTCATAGAAGAAGAGAGCATTCTTTTGTGTGTCCAATGCTCATCCAAAAGGCGACCATACTTTTCAAAGTCTGCGCTTTGTAGTGCTTCCAAAAACTGAGATCCTAACTCGGATATTTTTTGCATTTGTTTTGCAAAATTACTTATATCCTTAGTTTGGCTTTTAAGAACTTTAGATGCAGACCGCTGCATACCCGTGTAGTAAATTGAACAATGCTTAGTAAAATAGCGTAACTCGTCATCTGTAAGTAGAACAGGGTTGACTGTAACTTTTCCATCCCTATCTATAGAAAACTTTTGTATTCCTCCATAAGAGGCAATAAATTGATCTTGCTTTCCTACAGGCTCCTTAAGGTCATCCATCTCTATCCTACACGCGAGATTAGCGATGTCTGATTTCATAAGATTTACTTTCCTGTACTCGCGTAAGCAATTAATCAAAGCGACCAAATAGCTCCCCGATGAGCCTAAACCGCTCTTCGAAGGAAGGTCGGCAATACTAGAAATTTCACACCTTTGAAGAACATCAAATTCACGCAGAACCTCTCTGGCTCTTTCATGACTGAGTTGATTAGCATTATCTACAACTTCAGTTTTTAGATATTGTAATCTAACTTTATCCTCAAGCAAATTTCTTTTAAAGGTTACATAAATGTACCTATTAATCGCCATGCTGGTTACTTCACCACCATGCAAAGAATAATAAGAGGGCAGATCAGTCCCTCCGCCTGCTAAGGCAATCCTAAAAGGTGCTCTACTAATAATCATAAAGTATAGCCAGCTTGTTGTGCATCATCGTAAAACATTTTTACAGTCTCTAATGAGTACTCTTCTATGTCCTTATCTTTCAGCTTTAACTTATTAATCATCCCTGGCGTTATAGTAATAATATCACAACCTAATTCCTCAGCCTGATACACATTTAGCACCTCCCGAGGGCTGGCCCAGAGCAACTCCAATAGTTGAGAATGCTCTTTCATTAAATCCAGCGCGGTTTTCATAAGTCTAGTAGGATCAATACCTGTGTCAGCAACTCGTCCTGCAAAAACTGAGATTATATGAGGGTTTTCTCCTGATAAACACTTCAAAAGATTTCTCACTTGAGTAATGGAAAATACAGCCGTTATATTCATCTTCACACCTTCCAAGTCTAGCCGCCTGAAAAGGTCTTCAGAGAACTCACCTTTAGTATTAGTAATAGGAATTTTTACATATACATTTTCGCCTAACTGAGCCAGTTTTTTAGCCTGTGTATACATCTCATCGAAATCATCTGAAAATACCTCAAAAGAAATAGGCATATCTTTAATTTCCGAAAGAACCTCTGTGGCGAATTCTAGGTAATCAGTAACTCCCGCCGCTTTCATTAAAGTAGGATTAGTTGTAAAACCCTCGACTAACCCCTCAGAATAAACTCTTTTTATTTGCGCTAAATCAGCGCCATCTGCGTAAATTTTAACCATCGTTTTCTCCTAAACAAGTAACTACCATATGCCACAAAACACCTTGCCAACCCTCAGCATGAGGTGTAATTCGCTCCTCACTAATAACAGGAACTAGTATGCAAGCATCAGAGATTTTTTTGGCGTATCCCCCATCCCTACTGACGATAGAAAGCACCATTGCACCTCTCTCTTTTGCATGATCCATGCAACGCACTAAGTTCTGGGAAGTATGTTCAGAACCTCCCCCTACTGAAAAGACAAGAATACAGTCTTTCTCACTTAAATTGCAAGTCTTAAGCCAATTAACATAACTATCTTCCCAACTCTCATCGTTTACTCTGGCTGTTAATTCTGAGACATTATCAGTAGGGCTGTAAGACTCAATACCTAAAATTTTTCGGAAATCATTAACCGCGTGAGATGCGTTTGCTGCACTCCCGCCAACGCCACAAATAAACAGCCTGCCTCCTCTTTTTCTTAGTGAAGCTAAGTCCTCCGTAAACTGAAGTATGGACTCACGGTCAATGGTCTCTACTATTTTTTGCGTTTCTGAAAGGTAGTTTGTAATATAAGATTTAAATGAATTCATAGGGCGATTATCTCCTCCAACAAGCCTAAAGTTTTGCTTTTGATGGCATCATAAGCGTATGTTTTATTATACTCTACTGAGGTCCGTTCTGACATATCTTTATATTTTTTTTGATCTATTTGAAGAGTCCTCATTGAATCAGTATACTCCTCTAAAGTATTGCAGAAAAAGCCACAACTTCTGACCTGATCGAAATGGCCGTTATTGATTCCAGGACAGGTTATCACAGGTTTGCCATGATATAATGCTTCTACTATTGCGGCTGATGAAACTTCTCCATCTCGCCTACAATGAGCATATACATCTAAAGCATCTAAAAAAGAATGAATTACTAGCGGGTCAGAAGTAAAATCCAAAAATAAAACCTTACTCTTCTTATTTAAATCCCACCCAGAAACATACTCTCTATGTAAACGGCTTCCCCCTAACAAAGCGTAGTAGGCATTGCCGCAATCTAAATGTCGAAACGCCTCTAGAGAAGCAGAGGAAAATATCGTGGGATCATTTCTTTGATGCATCCCAAAAACAAAGGCATCTTTAGGAATTCCGTGCCGCTCTCTAAAATCTTTGGGGAACTCAGAGGGTATTGAGACTATATTAGGAATAATTTCCAGTTTATCCTTGCTGCCTCCGTTCTGTAGCCATCTCTGTGCTTGCCAATCACAAATTAAAAGCGACTTGAGTATGTTTTCTTGATCAAAAACATGATCTCCATGAACACTATGCAAGATAGGGATGTTTTTTAAGTGCATGTAAGGATACTCAGGTTCACCATTCCCTGCTGTAATTAAACAATCGTATTTATCCTCATCAAAAACAGAAAAGAAATTAGTATCATACCAAGTATTATGAATACGGTAGCCTACATTTACTTTAATGGTATTAATGCCGTGCCTGGACATTAAGGCTATTCTCTTCTCATCATTGTCTGGGTGAATCCATGTGGTGTTTCGAAGAGGGGCGGCATTAGTATAATAAAAATCTATATCATGGCCTGCATCTTTAAGAAGTATTGCTAAAGATTGGAGATACTTTTCGATACCCCCTGAGCCAAGCCCTGCAAATTTACAAAAAGCTATTTTCATGATAGTTTCTCTACCTCAAAGCTGATGTAAACATTCCATTTTTTGATCCTTGCTCAAATATAGGTGGGGCGCACCAATATACTTCCATATCTAGTTTATAGAATTGATAAGCTAACTCCCAATCCCCTGCTAAATTAAATGGAAGTATACTATTGTACAGCTTTTTAGCAGAAGATTTTTTTAATAAATAGGCTTCAGCGCAATTGGTTGCGGGATGAGATACTTTAAATAACTCATTGGTAATTCTCTCATGTCCTTCTAATAGCTTTGAATTAATAAAAGAGAGGCCACAGCCTGCTCCTAAAAAAATTGCGTCCCAATCTGGCCCTGCGTTTTGTAAAATCTTATCCAAAACCTCTAAGAATTCTGGAGTAGTTGGTACAGCGTCATCCTCTAAAATTAAGCCGAACTCTTCGTCACCTTCTGCAATCAACCTAATTGCTTCAATGTGTTTAAGGATACAGGACAATTCTCCACCTGTCAAACGACGAAACCTGTTTTCCTTTTGAGTCACCCCAAAACCCCACAACTCAGCTATTTTATTTTCAAAAGATGTTTCGTTTGGGGAGTACGCTCCGTCTAACAAATCCTCACTTAAATCCTCCTGATCGTATAACTCAATAAAGTTTAGCTCCATATCAGTTTCAGAAAAATACTGGAGCATGTTTGCCTTTCTTTCAGAAAGTTTCGTGTAGTGGATTACATGGGCTTTTCTTATGGAGTTCATGCTGTTAGTTTCTCCTCTCTATTCTTAACTTCTTTATCCACCATCTCCTTCAATAAACCATCTAAAGGATGATTAATTTTCCAATCAGGAAAATCAGAGCTAACTTTTGTAAGATCGCTAATATACCATTTATGATCTCCAACACGCCAGCCATCTAAATTCTTTGTGTATTCGGACCAAACAGGGAGGCCACTATTTTGCAAAATCCCGTTAACTTTAACTATAGCTTCTAAAATAGAGGTAGAGTTTTCTCGACCCCCTCCAATGTTATACACTTCTCCACTTTTTGGGTTCTGGTGGAAATGCCAGAATAAGTTAACTAAATCCCAGGAGTGAATATTATCTCTCACCTGCTTCCCAGTGCCGTAAATTGTATATGGTTTTTTTTGCACCATACACTTGATTAAATAAGACAGAAAGCCATGAAGCTCTGCCCCTTGATGATTGGGTCCAGTCAGGCAGCCGCCCCTAAACACGCCAGTATTTAGCCCAAAATACTTACCGTATTCTTGAACCATAATATCGGCTGCTACCTTAGATGCACCGAAAATGGAATGAAGACAATTATCTATGGACATGGACTCATCAATACTTCCTAAATTTCCCTTATCATCGTAATACTCTAACCGACTTCCAAGTTCAACGAGAGGCAAGTAATTAGGAGCATCTCCGTAAACCTTGTTAGTGGAGGTAAAGATAAAAGTTGCTGAAGGACTATGCAGGCGATAAAGCTCTAGGAGATTCATCGTACCTACTGCATTTACACCAAAGTCAGTTAAAGGCTCTTTCGCAGCCCAATCATGAGATGGTTGAGCAGCGGTATGAATAATTAAATCAAAATCAGTATCTTCAAATACTTTTTGTAGCGCATCTTTGTCTCTGATATCTATTTCATAACTAGTGAAGTTAGAATAAGTCTCCTCCAAAGTATACCCTACTTCTTTTGTAGAGCTTTCAGCGCCAAAGAAATAAGACCTCATATCGTTATCAATGCCTATCATTCGCTCCGCTTTAGATGCAAAGAACTTAACACACTGAGATCCTATAAGGCCGTTAGAACCTGTAATCAAAACTTTCATCTAAACTTAATCATCTCCTTAATTTGAGTTTTAAGTTTTTCTAAGTCTTGGTAATCAGGGTTCTTATTAAACAAGGGCGCAGACCTAATCCTTTCGTACTCTGCGTCATCTTTATCAATTTCAATCACCCTTTCAGCAAAATGATCCATAGATTCGTAATCGTTTAAATTAAGAAAACTATCTGTATTAAAATCCTCTTTAACTTTAGCATCAGCATAATAAAGAGGGATAGTCCCTGACAATTTTGCGTGAATCAGTTTTTCCGTGTAGTACCCTCCTGTTGGAGCAAATGAGTTTTCAAAACAAATGGAAAACTTGTAATGAGAAAAAATCTGATACTTTTTTGATTCGCCAAAAAACCAATTGCCGAAGGGCTTGCCATAGCAGTCCACTGGCTTATACCCTCTTAATTTGTTTACACACTCCACGCGATTATCAAAAAGATTGTTATTTACGAGAACACAAAATTTAGTCTTTGGCGTTCTTATGTACTCATTATCATTGATCTTGTCTAAAGGGAGGACAAACTCTGGATTAACATACCCTCTCTTGTTGTACCAGTCAAGCTGTAAAAACCACAAAGGAAGCCTTATATTTCTTCCTTCATAGTCTTCAAAATCAAAAGTAAAAGAATAAGTGCATTCATTAAAGTTCGGACGCTCATTCTCTCCCGTAACAAAGATCTTAATTTTATCTTGAGGATTATACAAAGTATGTTGCTTACCGTATGGGCCATAAAACAGCACATCTGCCTCTTGAGGAGAGGTAACTAGAGCTTCTCCGTAGATGTCCTCAAACAAATCCCTAAAGAAATTATTCTCTGGAACGAATGGATCCCAGAAGTCTGTAAAAGCGATCTTCATGTACTAAACAATCTCCTTGGAGTAAAACTCGTCTGTTCTCCATAGCTGACCACCAGCCCAATGTCTAATTTTAGTGTCTTTCTTTTGTGATCTAACGATATTGTATCTTTGTAGCATCTGCTCTTGAGGAGTTTCAGCCTCTTCAGCAAGCAGCGTAGTGTTCCACTCTGGACCTCGCACTTCTACATGCTCATTTAATTCATCTAGGGTAAATCTGTTCCATCCGTAATTCTCAGTATGCCATCCATAATTATCTTTAGATAGGAAGGAGTCCCAAGAATGATGAGGTAGTCCTGTGAGGTAGTACCAAGCTGCTTGCTCTGCCCACTCTTTCCACTTAGGCACATCTTTATATTTTTCATAGAAGCTATCATCGGTCATGCGCTCTATCAGATTTCTGGACCATGAATTTATGCGGAAAGTGTAGCTGCCCATGCAATGAGTATTGCCATTGTCAATCGCATAAGAAAAACTTTTGTTTGTTTCATAAGGTTCGCTACCGTCAACGATAACCATGTCGGCGTCAAGAACAGTTAAAACATCACCATCATTTAGCTCTGCTCCCACAATGTTTCTTGCGATGAAAAATTTGTTCCAGATCAAGTTCTCTCTGCCCGTGTCGATTGGCTTGTAAACACGATACTCAAACCCGTGCTTATCTGCATACTGTTGATTCTTGGGGGAGTAACACTGATCAAAAACTTGCTGCCTGTAATCGGAGTAATCTGCTACACAAAATAGTATTTTCTTCATCGTAACTTGTCCAAAATCTTGTTAAATACGCCTTCTATAGAGAAGTAATCTTCATAAATATTTGAAGCGTATTCTATCATAGCTTCACGCTTATCATCATAGTTCTCTAAAATGCTTTTTATCTCTGGGATCTGGTTAGGAGTAATTTTTACAATCAAATCGTCCCACCTAACCTCATCTTCCCACGGCAGCCAAAAGCGATCACTAATGTAAACAGGGACCGCTCCATATTGAAAGGCTTCGTACAACCTATAACTTGTGGGTCCATAGCCCCTAGGACATAATACATACTGCGAACGACTAGAAACTTTCTCGAATGCATTAAAGCGGTCATCGGTAATTGTTTCTGACCATTGAGACTGCATCGAAATTATGAAATCAGGCGATGCATAGTGTGCCATCTGCCCTCGGATGGGGTGAGTGTAAGATCCTACAAAGGATGCTCTAATGTCTTTCTTTTCTTTCTCAAAGTATGGAATTTTAGAAACTACTAATGGAATTGGAATAGCCTTAGCATTATTACCTCCAGCCCCAAAAACTAAAGTGTCGGGAGGGAGCATTTCTGTGGGGGCATCATCATGAGTACACACACAGTAATACTTTTTGCTTGGATCTAACTGATTCAGCTTGTGCTGTATTAGTGCTTGTTTATTTTCTTTGTAAGCGTTGGTCCAAAAAATAGGTATAAGGTATCTGTCTCCGCACTTTTTCCCATGAGCCACAAACATCTCCTCCAAGTAAGGCCCTGTGTGGTATGAGGGGTATGTGGGGTAGACTGCCTCTTTTTTGTTTATGTCTGCGAATAGTGCGTTAATTGTTTGCTGATAACTCATTTACAGTATTTGCCACATCAGAAAGTGCGGGGGTTTGAGATATAAAGTGACGCATCACATTATTAAAATTGGTGCAGGGTGGATACGCAGGAGAGTTTGGATTATCTAAGAAGTGCGTGTGTATGCTGACTACATTAGACCCTAAGTATTTTAACTCGCCATTAAAAGTAAAGAAGTCGTTGAACCTAAACTGAGTACGTTCATTATTAAATCTCCACCAACCCATATTGTAAGTTATAGGAAATAGTCCAACGCTGTATTGGCCCGTAGAGATTACCTCTGTCATAGGTTTTTGTTCATACATGAACTTTCCACTAAAAGTAAGATCCTTCCAAGCCTTCAAGAACTTCTTTGATTTTACATACACAAAACCTACATTGTACACTCCCCACTGTTCGTCTAGCTGAGGGCTTTGTTGCATATGTGGGCTAACAACACAATCGACTGCTGACTCCATAACACTAATAGTCTCTTCATCAAAACGATTGAAGAAAACAATGTCGCAGTCTAGCATGAGAACTTTATCGCATTCCTCTAAGGCATACTCAGCAGCTTTAAATTTAAAGTTAATAACATCAGAGAAGTTCTTCTGGCTCTGAGCATCTCCCCACTGCTCTCCTTCTTGTAGGCAATCGGGGTAGGTCTTTACATTTCCCCCTAACTCATTCAAAGCCTCCTCCACATCAGGAGAGCACACCAAATGCCACTCATAGTCATACTGTTCATTGTATGCATGAAATGAAGAGTATAGAAGTTTAAACTCTTTAAGGTATTTTGTCGTTACGACGGAAGATAGTCCAAATTTTTTCATGCGTAGTGTGGGTTGTGGAAGAGAGGAGATCTCACCGATGGATTATAGGGTGTTATTCCTCTTAAGAGATACCATATGAGAAAAAGCCTTTCCATGAAGTACCCTGTTGCTTTTTTATTGCTTACAGTGCCGTAATTAGGCTGGTTTTTGTAATAATCAGAGGTGTGTACGTTTTTAAGAGACCACTCAACCATAGGCCAAGAAAATTCCATGAAATCGTTGAATAAATCCTTCCTCATCACCCAATAATTGGCAAAGAACCCTGTGGTATACTTCTGCCAACCCAAAGGCATAGAGTGACCAAAACGCTGCAAAACATCGGCCATATACTCATTTAACCCTGGATGGCAGATTTCAGTCTGTGTATGCAGGGAGATAGGGACGCCCCTACCTTGAACCCTAGTGTCAGGCACAAACAACTCGTACTGACCCCAAGCAACAACACCCCACTTATCAATTAAATCTTGAACCTGTTCTTTTAATTCAAACTTAAAAGGAAACTTGTCCAACTGGCGGTGCGAGGTAGTGCCTATCCAGTTATCTTGATCGTAATCTTGGTTCCTCCAATGCCACAAAAAGCAGGCATACTCAGTTAGTTGTAGCCTAGTGCTAGAATCTTCTAACTCAGGACAGTTTTTAAAAAGAACACCATTAACATCAGGCTCTAATCCGAATCCTTTGTACGGCTCCTCGGAAAACACATTAGCTGCATCCTGAGCGAAAGGAAAACATTGATAAATCATGACAATTCAAAACCCTCCAGTTTTTCATACAAATCATCTCTACCACATAGTTTAAAAGCGTTTTTGTACAAATCAACTCTTAACGCTATGACTTTATTGAGATCAAAATACTCCTCAGTAACGTCATGTAAATTATTGCCTAAGGATTCTCTATGCTTCTTATCTTTAATAACCTTTGTCAGAACTTTAACCCACTCAGCCTTGGGTGCATCAGGCTCAATAAGATACCCAGTCTTGCCATTAAAAATAGTCTCATCATAACAACCAACATTGGAAGCGATAAGAGGAACTTTATACCGACCACACTCTGCAACTTTAATTTCTGATTTAGAATCATTGAAGTCGTTCATCTGGAGAGGGGCGATAGCAATATCAATGTTGGCAAAAATTACCCCATACTGATCAGAGGGTAGCGCATGGTGAACAAACCAATTCTTTGCGCCTCTAAAGCCTTTTAGCAGGATCCTTTGATAATTATCCCATACATCTTGCTGCCACTGATCATCTTTTTTAGGGTTGTTAGGATCAACGGGGGGTCTACCAAAGAAATGCCACTCAATATTTTCTCTACCTACCTTCTGATTAACAAAGTGGGGAATGCCAGCAAACTCTTTTACATCCTCCTCATGGTGGATTCCGCCTGCCCAGCCAATTCTAACTAGCCTTTTTCTTTTAACTGGAACCTTTGGGTGATTCCAGTTAGGGAGGTTGTAATCAATAGAGTTTTTGGCTACGGCAAGAATGCCAGTGCAGTACTTCTGAATTCTTTCTGCGAACTTTCTTTGAGTTACCGTAACAAGATCCGAGTGTGCGTACAAGGACTTAGTAATCTCTGATAACCCTCTCTCCTCGTACACCTGCTTCAGTCGGTGCCCTTCATAAAGGTCAGTTAAAAGATCATCGGTATCAAAGTGAACAAACTTTCCAAACTCTTTGGCCTTCCCTATAATCCGAGCCGTGTATGGTCCTCCGTAGTTATGAATGTTTTGAGTCATTACAACATCAGCCCATTTCATGTCCTCAAAGTCCCAATCCTCTTGCCATTGACCAGTCTCTGGGTTTAACCCTAGAGGGTTTTCATTAAACCTGACTTCAAATAAATCAGGGAACTTCTCCGCAATTTTAGCAAAAGGAGCCCATGCCCTGTAGTAAGAGCAACCTCCTTGGTTAGCGGGACAACACAGTATCTTAATCTTTTCCATATATAAAAAATAAGAGGAGCCCGAAAGCTCCCCTTATTATAGATCCTACTTTTTACTTGTTACGCTTTTTTTGCAGGTTTTACAGCTTCAACTTTTTGAGCCGCAACTTCCTCCTCATTGACCGCTTTGGTCGCATCTGAGGAGTGAGCAAGTCCAAGACCAGAGCCAAGGGACTTAAGGGCATCTCCAAATTCCATGTTTTTGTTCAAAGGAACAATTGCCATGACCATGTTGGAATAGTGCTGCCTCTTTCTAGGACTGAAGACGGCGCACCCCCCCTCCCAAGCAGCGAGGCTGGGAAGGAAACCTTTCAACAAGGTCCAAAGAGTATCGAGGAATCCTCCAGGGGTGTCGGTAGTTCCTTCACCCATGAATCCCTCAACCATAGAACAGGACATCAGACCCGTTCCAAGTAGAACCGCAAATGCGGCAGGTAGAATAATATTTTTCATGATTGTAATCTTTCCATGTAATCATCATCACCAACGTCTGTAGTAGGACGGTTGATGTCGTTAGCAGATCTCTCAACCGCAGCAAAAGGGTTGATACTTTCAGCGATCTGCTTAAGCTCCTCATAATCTTCCAATTTCACGAGAGACTGGATATCATGAAGAGAGTCCATCCACTCAGCAACCTCTTTGCCGCTACCCGCAGGGGTAGACTTAGGGCGAGGTGCGGACTGGTCGTACTTAGGCCACTGGCCCTCCATGATCTTAATGATCTTAAAATCATGACCATTTTCAGGGTCAGTGATGTCGCCATAGTCTGGGTCAACCATGGCCGCAATAATTTTCTTGAAGAGGATGATCCCAATAGAAAGGATTTTTACTTCTCCAGTCTCCCTATCAACAACATTCATGTAGTAGCGGTCACGCCCTTTGATTTGCCGCGCAAGATTCTCATCTTTCGTAGGCTCCTTCCACAGTGAGTAGTAGAGGTTGCAAATGGGGCACTGCTCACCATGCACTTGACGGCAGTGAATGTTCTTCACGGTGCCATCGGGCATGGGAATCCTATGCAACTTGGTCATCGCATAGAAGTTATCGTCATCCGCTTTGGGAGGAAGAATACGGACGGTGTTTGTGCCATCCTCAATTTTAAGGAAGGTATCTGACATACCTCCCCCACCCGTAGCCTTGCCTGAAAGCTGTGAGTGGATTTCCTTAATCTTATCTAAATCAATAGCCATGATAAACTCCTTTGTAGTTGGTTGGGGCTGTGAGTGCTATAATAGGCAGACGGTGCCAGTAGTGTTAGCTGTAAATGTTTTTTTCTGCTCGCATATTTGCCGACAGTTGGACAAGTAGATCTTTCTTTTGCCCTAAAGATTGAACTAAACTCCTAAGCATATTATACTTCAAAGTTAATTCGTTTACCTCAAGGCAGATGCGCCCGTACTCCTCTTGAGACAGCACATAATCATCCAAGTCTTTTGCAGTCGGTTTCTTTGCAAAGCCTTTCCCCTCTTCTGTTCTTTCTTTTCTTGTTCTAGCCATGTACATGGTTAGCTCAAGATTTTTATCATCTAGTTTCTTTTTACAAAGATCCTGCATTGCTGAGTAATAGGAGTAGTGGCTGGCGTGTCGAGACAACTCCATATCCATGTTTGTCCTATCAATCTTAGTAATGCTTTGACAGATCTCATTATATGTATCCATGTCAAGCTCATTAATGATCTGATTTATATCTAATTTAGGCATAATAATTCTCTCGCTAGTTCAGGGTTTAGTCGAGCGAACATAATCATCGCTCTAGACATTGTAATAGTCACAGCCTCGTTTGAAGTTGTTATAGATTCCTCACTTTCATCACCCGCTCCTCCTAACCCACAGAAGTCTAAGAAGATATGACAAATCTCATGTAACAAGGTTTCTCTTGCGGGAGCGTCTTCCATCTTTTTTTCTAAACTAATAACATAGCTGTCGAAATCACAAGTTCCCCAACAGGAGGATTCTCCTGATTTCAAGCCAGATACAAGTTTAATATCAAATACGGCCCACCCTACATCAACGCGACCATAAACAAGACCTTGATTGGAAATCAGGTCAAAAAGACGATTACTCTTCTGGCTCATAAGGATCAGCCTCGCTTAAAGTTAGGGTGCTGTAATCAATGGAGACGGGTACAACAAACCTCTGCTTTCCATTTCTAGACTTCATAACATAACACCTCATTTGACCGTCATCGAACTCCTCCTCTGTTTGGTTCAGAGAGATGGCATAATCGCAAGTTCTAATCTTGCCGTAGGCATCGGCTAGTTCCGCATCAGTAATCAGTTTCACCGACCTACCTTGTCGGTTAGTCTGTGTTGCAGTCCAAACCAAAACATCACACTCTACAGCAAGACCTCGTAACTCTTCAGAGATCCTCTGCTGTGCCTGATACTCTGCCAAACCATCTCGCGTTGGGCGTAATAGTTCAAGATAATCAATGAGAATCACATCAGGCTTAAAGTCCTCGTAGTTCTGCAACTGAACCAATAAAGACCTAATATCATTGATATTAGCGAGTCCCGTAGGGAACTCCTTAATCATTAGTTGACCGTCAGGAAACTTATCACCGAACAACTGAAGTCTCTTTTGTAGCAAAGAGAGGCTGTCCTTAAGTTTCTTCTGCGGAATCAAGGTCATTACTGAGTCGAAACGGGCTGCAATCCTATCCTCGCTCATCTCCAGACTGATATAGAGAACTTTTTTGTTTTGCATCAAGGCAGAAACACCTTGGTTCACCAAGTAAAGACTTTTACCCACCCCAGGCGGAGCAACAACCATGGCTAGTTCTTTATTGCCAAGCCCACCCTCAAGCTCTTTAGACAAGGTATCAAAAACCGTAGGGTGACGATTGCCCTTATCGCTATTTAGGCTGCGTTCAAACCGAGCCAGAACATCAGAGAAATAGGTTTGTCCTAGATCAACATTCCTGTTGATACAGAGTGCTTCACGAACAAGCTCTTCAATTTCTCCCATCCGATCATCTTTAAGCAGCCCAATACTGCTGGTGATCGCATCGCGCATAGCGGACTTCTGAGCGAAGGTCTCAATGATATCCATGAAGAACTCCGTATGTCCAATGCAGGAAGCATCCATAGAGTTAACCTTATAGAGTTCGTCATCATAGTCAGACAAGTCCTCCTTAGGGGTCTTGAAGTCTTTAACACACTCCAATAGATGTAGGTCCTTAGGAATATCTTTGTAGTCCTCATAGTACCTGCTAATGGCCTGATAAATGTTTGAGTGAATCGGGTACTCAAAGTACTCAGGCTTGACTAGGGAACTAATCTGAAGATAAAAATCCCTGCTGTACTTAGCAAGGAAGAGGATTCCACGCTGGATATCGTCGCTAAAATCGTATTTCATTATTGAGGCTTTCGTTGAAGTGTCTCGGCTATGTCAATGTTCCTATCATTATAGACCGCTTCGGTCATTTTCTTCGACCTTTCCATCGCTTCTTTTGCCTCATACTCAGTCCGCCTTCGAACCTTACCCTTCTCTGCCATCTTCTCATAGTTAGGTGTCATTTTTGAGTAGTGCTTCCATCCTGTTTTTATAGACTTCTCAGAAGCCTTAATGGACTTATCATAAAACTCTTCAGCAGTATCTTTGTCCATACCTTTGTTGTAGTACTCTCTCGCTCTAACCCGATTAGTATGGCAATCACCCTTCATCCTGAATGTGGTTACGGAAGACCAGTTTCTTCCACACATTTTACCACACTCAGGGCACTTAGTTTCTTTGGGTGCTTTACCTAAAGGGTGGTCCTGTTCCCAGACTATCTCACAATCGTTACAGATCCAGTCGTATTTTGTCACCCCTGCTCCTCAGAAAGTCTAGCATTAATCTCAATCCACTTCTCTTCCGCTTCATCTTCTATACGGATGGCATCAACAGGGCACTCAGGTTCACACGCACCACAATCAATGCACTCGTCAGCGTGAATAAACATAGGAAGATTAGCAAACTCTTCTTTAGGCTCTACTTCATAGATACAATCTACAGGGCACACCTCTACACAAGCTGTGTCTTTGGCTGCTACACAAGGTTCTTGTATTACATAGGTCATTCGGTTTCTCTCCATTTAAAAAGAACAGCTTTTCGTTGCTCGTTCTTTATGATATCAATCACGGCATCGGTCTGCTCCCAAGGCAGTTTCCTCTCATGTGTTATCCTTTTCCACATGCTATCTACCTTAGTCTTACGCATCTGCTTTACACAAGCTGTTCTGCATTTTTCTTCTGCTTTTGTGATTAATATTATACCCTCTGGGCTGTCCTTTTTAATACCCTCTCTGTTAATTTTTTTGATCTCTGATGTAGAGTCCATCAAAGCAATCCAATCAACCACTCCTGGCTGTCGAATCATGCGTAGATCGCTTAGTCCGCAAATATTGTCTTCCGCATCAGCTACCCACTCAATGGCAGAGTCCACCATAAAAGTGTGCTCCATCATTGGAGGTAAACATGCAGTTAGAAAACCGAGAAAGAAGCCCATTACCCTAACCAATCAAATAACCCATATAAAAGTAGTGAGCCTAATGTTGCGTAGAGTATAGCCAACGCTATTATCTCTCGCGTAACCTGATCATCTCTCCTACGCGCCACAATCTCCTCCTGCTAAAGAGCAAGCCTCTCCTGTTTCAACAGATGCTGTCTTGTCTTCTTTCTGCATATACTTCACAATATTTTCCTCTGTAAGTGCGATAGCCTCTAAAGGCTCATTACCTTTCGAACCTGCGCGATAAACCGTGAGTCCTTTAAGGTAGGGGGCATAATCAAGAGCCGCTTGAGAAAACTCTTCAGGAGTCGAAGTTGCGGGAAGATTGATTGTTTTTGAGATGCATGAATCCATGTACTTTTGGACCGTAGCTTGTACCTTAATATGATCTTCGGGGGCCACATCGTAGGCTCCGACGAAGTTATCCAACGGTTTGCCTTGCTCGTGCCACTCTTTGAATAAGGGGTCAACAACTAATTGCTCCTTCCACACATTTGCTTGACGATATCTACGGTTATACATAGCAGAAAAAATTGGCTCAATGCCGCTGCTGATACCGTGTAGCATAGAGATCGTTCCGCAGGGAGGTATTGTAAGCATGACAGCGTTCCTAATACCGTGCCGCTTAATAAGCATCCTAATACGAGCGGGGAGAGTTTTTGCGTAATCTTCATTTAAGTATTTTTTGTAATCAAACTCTGGGAAAGGGCTCTTATCTCGTGCGAGGTATATTGACATTTTGTAAGCCTCGTCCCGTATTGTAGAGAATAGTCTATCTAAAAACTCCAAACACTTTTCACTACCATACTTAATCCCAAGCTGAATAAGCATATAATGTAAGCCTGTAACCCCCAAGCCAATGCGGCGGGATCGCTCACCAACTCTTTTGCATGTGTCCGTAGGGAACTTATTGACCGTAAGAACATTGTCTAAGAATCTAATTCCTGTACGAACTGTGCGAGCCAATCGCTTCCAATCAAGATCAGTGCCATCATCAAGGACCATATTAGACAGATTAATATTGCCGAGGCAGCAGTTTCCATAGGATGGTAGCGATATTTCCCCACAAGGATTGGTCGAATCAAGGCTTTCAAAATACGACACATTAGTATATTTATTAGCCAAGTCGATGTTATAGATGCCAGGATCTCCAGATTCTACAGAATTTTTCCAGATCAAATCCCATAAGTCCCTGGCTTTAATGTCTTTACGACCTTGACAAACAAAAGTATCTTTCCAATCTTTTTTATGGAAGTTCTCTGCCCTAGATAGTGCGTCTTCTTCGTCGAGACCTACAACATATAGAAATTCATCATTGTTGCGTAGCATCTCGTAAGAGTGATACTCCTTATTGTTGAAAGAGAAGTACCAATCCTCGTCTAACTCTACTGCCTCTAGGAATCTGTCCGTAATGGCGACAGAAATATTAAAGTTATTAAGCTGCCCTTGATCTAACTTTACAGACAAAAACTCAAGTAGATCAGGGTGGGTAACATTAAGGATACCCATAAGAGCAGTTCTGCGATTTTTACCAGCACGGACATGTTCACCTACCTCATTAATCATTTGAAGGACAGAAACTGCCCCTGGAGCAGAATTCTTTACGCTTCCGATATGATCACCTCTAGGGCGGATCTTAGAAACATTGAAGCCTACTCCTCCACCTGCACAAGAAATCCGATACATGTCCTGTACAGTTCTTCCAATGGAATCAACACTATCTTCTGGAATGATAACATAACAATTAAGCAAGTTATGATTCCCACGGTTACGGCCAGCACCATAAATGATTCTGCCACCTGGGATAAGATCCCCAGAACCGATGGCATCATAAAAGGCCTTTTCAACTTTTTCTTTATCCTCATCTCTTTCTGCTGAAGCGATAGTCCTTGCGATAACTTTCGCTCTTTCACCCCACTTAGTTTCGCCAGGGTAAGCGTACCTTGATTCAAAAATCTCTTGACCGAGTTCGTTTAGATTTGCTAATGCCATTTTGTTAGTTTTGATACTCCTTTGGATTTAATTATAGACAAACGCGGCGAAGAATGCAGCAGCGTTTTCAAGTATTTGTTATGCGTGATGACAAATATCAGCTTGTCCTTCTTAATTTCTTGTAGTAAAGAGTACAGCCCATTAATCCCTTCTTCATCAAGGTTCTCTGCAATCTCATCCAAGAATAGAATGTTAGTCTGATTTTTGTCAGTGAGAAGAAGCAGATCCTTTAGTGCCATGGTGACAGCCAGGTTAACCTTCCGTTTCTCCCCACCAGATAAGGATATATACTGTATATCCTGATCATACGTTATCACTTTTTCGTTTAATTCTTCATCAAAATATAAATTATATTTAGAATTAGTTAGAAATGACAAATAATAATTAACTTTATTGTTAAGGTAATCCAAAACATTCCTGATGATAAACTTTATGATCCCCTGCTGAGAGAAAGCCTTCTCCCAAAAGCGCATAACTTCATAATTTAATTTATTCTCTGCCTTTACTTCGTTTCTAGTTTCTATCTTCTTTTTATATGAGTCTATTAAACCCTCGTAGTTTGTTTGATCTCGACACAATTCTTTGAAGGCTAATACTTTGGTGAACTCTTTGGATGAAATCGGAATATCAACCTCAGCATCCTCTAGGTTGTAGATTTCCTCTTGAAGCAGTTCTCGTTGCTTTTGGTGAAACTTAATTTCATCACTTAACGCCTCTTTGTTCACCTTCTTCTCAACTAAATCACCACACCACTCACATGTAATCTTCTGTGGTGCTTTGCGAGACTCTTTCGTCAACTCTTCAATCTTTTTCGTAGAGTTATCTATGTCCTGCTTTGTTGACCTTACTTGCCAAGCTCTAGAGGATTCTGCCTCTTCCAAGTCCAGAATCTCTTCTAAAGAAAGGGACAGCACATCACCCTGGTACTGGGCAAACTTTTCTTTTGCTTTCTTAATTTTGCCTATCTTCTTATCGAACTCATCAATCATACCTACATGTTCAGCAATTAATGAGTCCTGCTCCTTCATCGTATTATAAAAACCTGCTTTGTGAGACTTAATTCTATCTCTCATAGAGAATATGTCATCAAGATCAAGAAAGTTCTTTATGATGTTTCTTTTATCTTCCGCAGAACACTCAAGAAAAGTTGTTACATTACCTTGACCAAAAAACATGGAAGACAATAATACCTTATAATTTATATTTAAAACTTTATCAATATATTCTTGAGTCTTTGCTATGCTTTCTTTGGTTTCTTCTTTCTCGCCAACAAAAACACGCAATTTAGAAGGTTTTTTCTGTCTGAATATCTTCAAACCATTATCTAACTCTAACTCCACAAAGCATTTCTTTTTGTGCTTCACATGGACCATAGCGTCCTCTGTGCTTTTTCGAAGAGTCTTACCTGTAAGTCCAAAGTAAACTGCCTCTACAAAAGCACTTTTACCTGAGCCGTTAGATCCTTCTGCGTCTTTGTTGACGCCCTTAATCAAAACAATATTCTTAAACTTGGTAAAATCGACTGATGCCGACTCAAAAGAATAAAAATTTTGAATTTTTAAAGATTTAATCTTCATACTTTAATAATTTGTACCCTTCTAAAAGACGGTCTTTGTCAATAGAAGAGTTGGCTGAACTTATGTAGTCCTCTATCACAACATCGTTCAGGCGGAAAAGGTCCCTGCTAGGGCTGTACTCTGACACTTCCTCTTCATCAAATGCAGGAGAATATTTAATATCTATGGAGTGCGGCTTAATGTCCTCTAAATTAACTTGAGTTTCTCCTGCTTCCAAAATAACTCTCAGATAAGTATGGTAGTTCTTGTCATTTATCTTTTCTGCATTCTCTAATAGATCAGAGTTCTTTATCATCATGTGGCGAGGACCGTGATCTATCTGATAAAGCGTAGTCTTACCATCTTCTATGATCGCATAGTAGTTATCTTTACCTGACTCACCAAAGTTTGTAGTGTAGGGAGTGCCAAGAATTAAGACTGATTTCTTTTCTTCATCCACGACAAATGTTCTCTCATTTTGTCTGTGAATATGACCCAGAATAGTGTTATTGTTGAAGCTATTAATGTTGATATCAAAATCATGATCCCCAACGGAATTAAGACAACCGAAATACCCAAAGTGACCAAAAACAGTGTAATCTCTAGGGCAATCTGCAAGGTGCTGTATAATGTGTTCTTCATTTTCGTAGTGAGGGATAAACGCTCTCTTGGCTCTGTGGTCAAACCATGTATGGCTAATGATCTTTACTTTATGTAGAGCACCATAAGCAGGGCTATCAAATAAAGACATTGCCGTAGTTCCATCGTCTGCTTTGGTACTAGCGCAATGATTTCCTCTTATAATATAAACATCAGACTTACGCCTCCAATAATCAATGATGCTTTTGGCCGTAAGCAAGGCCTCAGGAGAAGGCTTTCTAAAGTCTAAAAAGTCCCCTAATTGAATAATCTCATCAGGCTGTTCCTTGTCATATATTCTTTTGATGCACTTCTCTTGCGCCTTTCTTAGTGCTGCGTCTTTATTTGAGACATGAATATCTCCTAATACTAATGTTCGCATAATGCCTTCCAACTCACAGGGAACAACTCAGCCATAATCTCTCCTATGGCTCTAGCATATACTTGAGTCTCCCTCTGAGTATGTTCTTCAGTCCTCAAAGTGTATAGGTGATGCCAGCCAAGCAGCGTTCCTGTAGTAACCGTTGTTGTCATCATAGCTTGAGGTAACACCATTCGGGCTTGTTCAGGACATACGCCCTTAGCTAGAAGATCAGTATACAGATCATCTGCATACATATAGAACATGTCTACTTGCTTATCGACATCCAAAGCATCTTGCTCAGGAAGGGGATCCTCTAAGCTACCCTGCTTAATATTGTCCGAAGACAGCCTCCACTCTTCTGGCATGGGATAATGGAAGTGAGGTTGTTTTTTAATGTAGCGCCTTGAAACCTCACTCCATGAGAATCCTACTTGGTGTTTGCCTAACTGTCTAAACACATAAATAGGAGCCTCGATCCTGATCGTAGCGGAGGGGTGCCTGAAGGGAAGTAAGTGTTTATGTTTGGCTAGATAATTAATAAGCCTTACATCCCCCTCCTGATCTAACACCTCATGCTGCTTATCAAAGGAACATCGTGCAGCATTCACGACTAACAGATCCCCATCTTGGGTATGGCTCATCAATTCAACTGAGCCTTGATTTAGACACCTAATTTTCATGCAAATACTCTAATATTTCTGGTACATTGGTGGGCTTGCCGTCTGTGAATTCCACATCCTGTCCATCACCAAAGGAACGACCTACCTCTAAATCTACCCCAAAAGGAACATCAAAGTTAATACCAAAGAGCTTTTTGAGGTAAGGGTAGTTAACTAGTTCATCATAGACGATCTCTATTGTTTTTTCTAGATCTTTTTCTGAAGATATAATCTCTAGACTGTCGTGAACTGTTGCCACTACTTGAGCATCCAAGTCGTTAGATTTGAATCTTTTTGTGACGCCCAAAAGCCCACACAAAAGGATGTCTGAGGCAGAACTTTGAATAGTAAAATTCAGGCCCTGCCTTAATGCCCTATTAACAACCGAGCGATCTTTGCTGCGAACATCGTGTAGATTGCGCCTCCTACCGAATATAGTATAAGCAAACCCATTATCTTTGATAAACTCATTCACATGCTCCATGTATCTGAAGATACCAGGGTAAACCCTCTGGTAATTTTTAATAATTTTCTCCGCCCTATCAAGAGGAATCGCCATGGTCTCAGACAGATTGAAAGCTCCTCCACCATAAACGATCAAAAAGGAGACTGTCTTTGCGATCTGCCTTTCTTCCTTTGTGATATTCTCTTTATTGAATAGTAGTCGTGCCGTGTAACTATGTAGGTCAGCCCCAGAGTTGAAGGCGTGTTGCATACTCTGCTCCTTCGCAATATGCGCTAGAACTCTTAGTTCCATGGCGGCATAGTCTACAGTGATAAACGCTTTTCCTTTTGGAGCAACAAACATACTTCTAATGTTTGTCTTTGTCTCTCTTGGAAGTGTGTGGAAAGAGACCCCCATAGGTTTGGCTGCGTTATAAGCAGCGCAGGACAGTCTTCCAGTAGCGGTTCCGTCTAATCGGTAATCAACATACAGTTTACTGCTATCATTGTATTCCAAAGCCTTCTGAGTTCCATGAATATAAGTCTTCTGTAGCTTCTCAGCCTTTCTTAGATCTAGAAGTCCAGAGATAAACCTAGAAGCGTTGCGTAATTCATCGGTGGTCTTGGATTTGATAACATTCTTACTGATCTTTTTACCCTCGTCTCTATGCTGCCACTTAGGACTCATGATCGCTTCTCCAATTCTTCGTTAATCTGCTCTAGTAAAATCTTTAGTGTAGGCGCTGAAACAGAAGGTGCGCCTTTTGCTGTTTTATCAGGAGGATAAAACTCAAACCCTCCCTCCCTTAGATAAAATATATCTATGAGGTCATTATTTGAGGATAGGTTATCAGTCTTTTGAACTTGCGAGAAAACATATAAGGAGTCCTCCTGATCTAAGACCAACTCCTTTAGTTCTTTCTGAAGCACGGTCAGCTTATCAGTGCTAACAACAAGACCCTCATGCTCCATCTCAGAAAAAGTTTCTAGCGCACTAGGCAAAACTTTCTCCACAAAAGGAAGTAGTCCTAGGTCATCCAGCTTTTCGCTAACCAAATCAAATAGCTTTAGAGTAAAGTAGGAATCCATGGCGTTGCCCTCACAACAATCAGAGAGCGACATGGATGACCAATCAAAATTTTTGGGGTTCTCAATCGTTAGCATGTCTATATATTATACATTCCAAAATGAATAAATTAGCAGTCCTTTTACTTTTAGTTTTTGCAAGCAGTTGCAGCACGATCAAACATGCTATAGGCGGTGCAGTCGGAGGGGGTGCAGTTGCAGCGTTTGTTCCAGAGCCAGCCGCTGTAGCAGCAGGGGCAGCAGGAGGGGTAATGGTGACTGAACTGATTATGCCGTCACAAAGCCCAGCAGCAGTCGTTGCTCAAGTGGCAGGGGCAGGAGCGGGGCCAGTCCAAGGAACCACAGCATCCACAATACACGAAACAGGTGGTCTAATTAAAACACTAGGTTATTGGTATTTAATCCTCTTTGTATTCCTCCCCCTCTTTAGTAAGAAAGGTCGAACTTGGTTTAAAAAGTTTGGATCTATTCATAACACTGTCTCCCAAGCAGAGATTGATGCACGGGACGATGAACAAGATCAAGTGATGAAGAAAAACGAAGCTCGGATCGAGGCTCTGGAGGAACTCGCTAAAGGCTTTCAAGCTCGGTCGGGAAATAGAGCTTAACCAAATCCATCAAACTCTTAGGTAGATTCTCGTCTAGAAGGTGATGCATGATCTTAGTATCCCACACATTCTTTGTGTAAACTCCGTAGTTTATTAGAAACTTAAGATCAAACTTGGCATTATGGAATACCTTCTTGTTGAGGGGGTTCTCTAGTATTCTCCTAAGATATTTCCACGCTTGAGCGTACTCAGGTTGTCCCTTCCTAAAAGGGCTATCCTTGTGATCCAGAGGGACTACCCAGTTGTGCTGGTGTGATGAGATTGCTATTGTCTGTATCTTATCAGTTAGAAAGTTTAGTCCTGTGGTCTCAATATCAATCGCTATAGTCTCTTTAGACTCCTGAAGCTGGTCTGCTAGGGCTTGGAACTCTTCGATGTCTGTGAGGACTTTATATTCGAGCTTCCCTTCGTGCGTTTTGCCAAGTACATATTTCTCATATGCATTTCGGATATCCGTTTCGAAGAGCACCCTATGCCGAGGTTCTTTAACCACAGAATAAGGATGGAAAATAGGAACAACGACACAATCGTGCCCATTATCAGTTGTATAATCATACGATTTACCTCTCTTATTAGTGATTCCGCTCTTCTTAATGAGCATCTTCATAGCCAAATTACCACAAACAAAAACAAGCAAAGGCTTTACTTTGTCTACGGTAGCTTGCAGGTAGTTACGACACGCTTCCATGTTTGCAGGCGTCATGTCTGCCTCTTTTACCGAAGGGCACTTGACGGATGCGGCTACCTGAAATGAGTCCCCTGGGTAAAATTCTTCTAGTAAAGAAATTTCTTGCTTAGAAAATGCATACGAACTGCCGAACCTATACTTGATTGAGTCAGACAGGAAAAGTACCTCAGAAGGCGCTAAATCCTTATAATCCTCAACACAATAAGTAGGCTTCTTTTTCAGCAGAATAGAACAATCAGCGCAATGTGATTGAACTTCATCAGCAGCATACAATGAGTGTAAATTAGTCATCTATAATATGTTATGACCGAAAAGCATTACATAGACAATGAAAAGTTTGAAGAGATGATCAAACTGTACAAAGCTGATCCGAGTACATATGAAGATGAACTTTTCGGCATGTTCGACATCTTGATATCTAACATCATCACAGGGTTCTCATTTAAAGTAGACGAAGACGATGCAAAGCAAGAGTGTTTTCTGTTAATTTTGAAAACACTCAAGAACTTTGACCCGCAAAGAGGTAACGCATTCAATTACTTTACCACTATCATTCTAAATAATCTTAAGTTATTGTATACCAAAAACAAAAAGTATTTAGAAAAGATAGAAACTTACACTGAAATTAAAAAAGATTTAATCTAAGCCTAGGTTTCTGTAGACAAAGGGGAGGTAATCCTCCGAGTAGACCTTGCTCTTCTTGATGTTCACATACTGCGGTAGCATGGAACTCTTGAAGATGACAAAAGAGTGGGGCATATTGTAGCTATCTACAATGTAAAGAGTCTTCGCATTGTCAGGTGCGTTTCTGTTTGCTGCCTCCAACTCCTCCAGCAAGTTATTACAATACTTATCCCAAGGGGATACGAATAGCAGGGAGAGTTCTCCCCGCTCACGCTTTTGCTTCCTAAGTTCACGATTCAAATCGTTTTCCTTAGAAAGCCTAACGAGTTTATACTTCATCAGTACTTTCAGTTTGGGGTTTCACTTCGGAGACCTCTCCCACGACGGGAACTTCGACCTCCTGCTTTTCAGCTTGGGCGGCTTCCTGTGCCGCTGCCTCCTGAACAGCTTCCATCAGTTTCATTTCCATAGTCTCGACACCGATCTTGAAAATGCCTTTGAGGAAATCATCCTCAGCAATCTCAGGGGGTTTAACGAGTTTCTGGAAGTTGTTAAACGCTTGCGCTTCTTCTTTACTTAGCTTAATTTGAAGTTTCATTCTGTTTCGTTTCCTTGTAATAGGTTTAATGTTCCATGAATCGAAGTCTAAAACAATTTTTTCGTCCATAAGTAATCACGGTATAATAGTACATGAAGGATATAGTTAATCTACAAAATTTGAAAAAAAAGAAGAGAGTGAATAGTAAGGCTAAGGGCGGAGCATTTGAGCGTCAAATAGCTAAAATGCTGAATGAGCAATTCGATACACAAGAGTTCAGTAGAACCCCTGGCAGCGGTGCCTTTGCTACCACCCACCAACTTCCTGAACACATTACAGTCGCAGGGGACCTAATCACACCATTAAACTTCAAGTTTTGTATCGAATGCAAAAAGGGATACAACGACCAGACAATCTTCAGCTTGTTAGATTACAATTCAAAGATATGGCAGTTTATTGAACAATGTGAGAAAGACGCAAAAAAAATGAATAAAGTGCCTATGATTATATATAAACAAGATAGAAAAGATATATTAGTAATTACTTATAAAGATATGTTTACTACAATGATTCCTTCAATAACTATATTTAAAGACAATAAAGAAACATTAACTAATATTACTTATAGTATTTATAAACTAAAAGATATCATAGGCGACTACAAAGAAAAGTGGTTCAACTATTAGCTAATAATTCTTCAAGTAGCTTTGATTGACCCTTAAGGAAGGTTACAATCAAACTATCCTCTACAGGATCATTAATATCTATAGTCTCTTGGAGTCCTACACCTGCCTCTGCACTTTGAGCAATATTATTAATATTAACGACATACCTAGTAGTAGCTGCACCTCCTGCACCTTTAGTTCTTTCCGCTCCTAAAGTTACTGCACCACCATCACGATTAATTAAGTTAATACTCGCTCCACCAGTAGACAATTTAATCTTGTGACCAGACTCTAAATCTAATAAACCTTTGGTTGCCTCAATAAGAGGGGCCATGTGGGAGCCTGCTCTTACTGTGTTAGTATTAAATATTTTTTTATTGAGTATACTATCTCTTACAACTCCACCCGTCATATGAATACTATATGCTAGATTTCTTCTTGCATTCATGGCAGTATCTAAATCATCTAGATTGTTCATGTCCTGCATTTGCTTTGCAGTGCTCATGACTCTAAATAATTCTTCACGCATATCCAATCTTTGCAACCTATTATCTGGCCCATTTAAATCAGTAGAAGCACCATTATAATTTCCAACAATTGATTTTAATTTACTTCTAGCCGCAGAGTCTAGGCTTAACTTACTAGCAAAGGTCTCCACCATACTACCAACTGTATTGAAGTTAATGGGTGAGGTATTACCATCAGAACCTCTAGAAACCGTTCCAGTCTCAGGGAGAATCTGTTCTAAAGTATTTTCAATGGAATCTAACTCAGACTGATACGCCCTCAAACCATCTAGCTGTTGTTGATTTATACCTAATCTTTGCATCGTAACCTCTTCAAAACCCTCTTCGATATTATCGGCTGTACCATTAACAGCAGCACCCCTTTGAGTTGTCTCCCCTACCTTGGAGGATTCGTCTTTAAAGTAAGACTTCTGACCACTACCCACCATATAAACAATATCATCATCAGAAAGATCGTATAACTCTTTAAATATATTACCTAGTTCTTTCTGCTCTTTTATTATTTCTGAGACCTTCCTAGCTTGAACGGTGTTATCGCCTAACAACTTCATAATTTCAGAGGCTTTTTCAGCAGCACCCTGATCTAAAAATGCATACTCTAAATCATCGGCTAACCCGATGCCTGTCTTTCCTCCGACAGGAAAAGTAAATTTGGAACCAATAGCTTCAACAACAGGGGCTTCTAACTCATAATTTCTTTGGAAAAATGCCCGAAGTTTTTCTGGAGTATTAGTTTCAGCGTTTAATTGCTTTAATGCGTCAACTACAAAAGATGCCCTTAGACTATAAGCTACATCCTGTTGCTCAGACTCGGTTAATCTAGTAAAGGCAGCAGCAAATCTCCTCTCATCAGCCAGCAATTCTCTGCGTAAACGCAATCCCAGTTTACGATACAGATCATCTTTCTTCTTGCCATCAGGCAATTGTGCTATGTTAGGCAAAGCACCAACTGCAACGGAGCCTTGCTCCATACCCTTACCACGCATATCATTTAATTCTTGGGGTGTATAATTTCCTTTGGGTAAAACTTTAATAGGCTGACCACAAGACTGCTCAATTTGACTTTCAACAAATTGAAAAATATCGTTTCGTTTAACAGCAATACCTTGGTTAGGATCCTCGTTTTTAAAAAATATTAAACGATCACCTTTTCTTTGTACTCTTCTTCCTATGCTGTCACACTTTGTTTGTCTATCCTCTACATTAGCTTTGCCTAGCTCCATAAATGCCTGAACAGAATCCAAAGCTCCTTGAATTAGCATGGGATCTCTAGCCAATGTATCAAATTGAGCGCCTGCATCAGGGTCAAACTCTACTGTTTTCCCATGCGCTAACTGATACTCAATACTTTTTGCGGATCTACCAGAAATATATGATCCAACACTTCTGGTCATTTCAGGGTCATCAGAATTATCCTCTCCTCGACCCACATAACGCCCAGCATCATCTCCTTCTCCCTCCTTCCAGCCAGCCCAAGGCTTCTTAGCGAACTCCCCACCTGTATCTCTTGCAGTAATCACTAGGTCACTTGCTATTCCTAGTAAAGATTTAACTTGAGAGAAAATTATTTCTTGCACGGAATCATCAACACCCGAATCACCTAGAATAGGGCCTAAAGATTCACCCACTCTGTTACGAGCAGCCTCCAATCCTGTGCCGTCTGTTTCACCTATCGCCTCTTTACCGCTAAAGTTTTTCTCAAACCAATTAGAGAATGCAGGTTCCTTGGGTGATCCGTCCGCATTGATAACTACAGCATTACCGCCTCTAGCAGCAGCCGCAGCAGCGATAACCTGCCCATGCATTTCCCCCCCTCCAGGTGGTTTTTGATAACCTAGGATCTGTTTTTCATTACCGTCCCCATCTTTCGTTACCAATCCTGGCATAGGAACTAGTTGAGGTGGATCCATAACTGGCGTTCTAAGTGCCGCCGCTATGACCTGTTCTGGAGTATATTCTTGGGTAATCTTCTCAGGCTTTTCTTTTACAGCTTCCTTCTCAAGAAGCACGAGCTTCCGCTGCTTTAATCGTGAGTAGCTCTCAAGTAGTTCGTTGAAGTAATCCATATCATATCATAGCTAAAAAAGAAACCCAACCCGCGTCCAAACGAGTTGGGTTTTTAAGTTTAATTTTGTTTCACTAGCCGACTGTAGTGTTTACAGTCCCAGACTTATCATTAGTGTTAACAAAGTAATCATACTTGAAGGTCATTTCGATGGTGTGGAACTCATTGGTAGAGTAGTTGTACTCACCGTGAGTGATCTTCTTAGGATAGCATCCAAATAAGCGGATGACGTTCCTAGGCTGACCTTTACCGTCAAGCTGAGTAACCTGAATCTCATTTTTGAATGTGGGAAGTGTTCCAGTCTCTCCAGGCACTTTCTGGTTTTGTAGTTCACCAGAACGTGGATCATAGGTCATGCCCATAACTTCGTAGAGAAGCTTATCAACTCTGGCTCTTTGAAGGTTATCAAAAGTAACCACTAACTCGTCCATGCTTGGACGCCCAGGGTAGTAAACTTTGTCGTTAACTCGGTTAACTTCAATGTCCTCGACCTGGAAACCGATACCGTTAACTTGTTTAGCAGCAAGGGTTAGGGGCTTTTGAACACCATTTAAAGGATCACTTTGACCGAACAAAAATGATATTTCCCACTGATAAGCTCTTACAGAGTCTAGCTCTGTAGAGATTAAAGGTGTGGTGGGTTGCTCTCCACTTATGGTACGAGCAACCTGTGGATCGTTATTTACAAAATACGCTTCAGCCATTTTATTTTATCTCCTTAATTAGCTACTGATATTAGTTGCTTGGCTTGTTACATTCAGTTCAAACACTAGAACCTCTGCTGCCTTGGTGGGCTTGATTAAGATCTTGCACCAAAGCTCATTCCTGTCAACTCTTACAGGAGTATTTACTGTTTCATCACAAATAACCTTGAATTCAGTGATACCTCTACGTCTCTTAATATCCTCAAAGAGAGGAACAAGAAGTGTTTGAATTCTTTCTTGAGTAATTTTATCATTAGGCTCAAAGATAAATCTCTGAGTAGACTGAAGAATTACTCTCTTGATGTAAACCATCAAGCGACGGACATTAATTCTATCAAGAGCAGTGGCGGCTCTTTGGGTAGTTTTTTGTCCAAAGATTGTGATACCCTGCTGTGGGAAGTTAACAATGGGGTTAACAATGTTACCACCAGAGTATAGAGAGTCTCTGTCTCCCTGATTGATATCGACCTCAGTGTCGGTAGGCTTAGTTAAGCGGCCTCTGACAAAGCCTGCGGGAGCGAACCATAGATCAGCAACGGTATCTGTATAACCCATCTGACGGACAGCAAAGATTGCGGGATCCATAAAGATGTCCTTACCTAGGAAAGGTTGGAAAACCTTAACAGCAGGGTAGTAAAGGGCTGCATACGAGCTATTTAAAGAGGCTGATCTGTATGGAGTTTGTCCATTCGCAAAATCAATCGCGTCTGCTGGCTGACCAATACCGATTGGAGTTCCGAGAACAGCAATGAAATTACCTGTAGTTTCAGCTAAGGTGATTAAGTTGTTCTGAACAGTCTCCGAGCTAATCCCAGGAACAATTGCGATTGTAATGGGAACAAGCTCTTCGTTTAGAGCTTGCATACCAGTTCTGGTTGGAGAAGTGACACCGATAAGTGCAGCAGCTTCTGCGTCAGTATCACCGTTTCCGTCTCCGTTAGTGCCTCCAACAAGATTAGTTGTTCCTTGAATAAGCTTAACGAATCCAGGACCTAAATCGTCATTCGTACTAGCGCCTGCGCCACCTGCGTTTGAGGCAACACCACCCCAGGAGCCTTTAACATTACCTGCACCAAAAGCACTTACTGAAGTTTGATAAGTTGGGAATTGAACGTCGGTAAATGTAGCATTATCAGACCAGAGATTACCTTTAATAAGGTCAGATTTGAGATCAGTGGCACCTGTGTTAATTACCTCTTCGATGTACGCACCAGAGGCAACAAGAGAGGTTAAGAAACTTTCTTCAGTTACCCCTAAATCATTTACATTAACTGTAACATTTTGGAATCCTTTGGGCGTCACAGTGACTGAATTACCAATGATACTGCCATCTGCAAGCGTAGAAGTGTTATATCCATCTCCAGGATATAACGACTCAACTAGATAGCCTAAGCCATCAGTGCTTGATCCATTTAAGAAAGACCAACCTTTCGTTGTTAAGTTAGTAATACCACTAATAGAATGTTCAAGATCATCGTTATCTTCTGCTGCGGCAGTGAGAGAAGAGACTTGACCACTAATATCAAGTGGGACTAATGCACTACCTTGCAAGCTATTAAAGTTTGAGTCAACACAGTTAGAAACGCTTAGTGTTGCACCAGAACCTGCGAAGTTAGCGACAAGGTAGGCACCTGCACTGGCCGATTGATCGGCGTCGATGCTACCTGAAACCATATAAACCCCTAACTTGTCAGCATCTAAACTTCCACCAATTACAGATTGTAGAGCCTCCACTTGGTTAGTGGCTGCTCTTGTTCCAATCATAGTGGTCGCAGGGACAGTGTATGTTCTAGGAGTAACAAACTGATTATTACCTGCATTGTCCGTAATTTGAACCCTTAGGTAAAGTGCATTACCTACTCCATAGCCACTGGGAGCAATTGCTACAGCAGGACATGCACCGATATCAACTAACGCACTGGCATTATTGGCTGTGCCTGCATCTGCGGCTCGCACAAAGTAGGTCTGGTTAGCGGTCTCCAGAATCTCTAAAGCACCTTCAATACCTTGACCAGCGATCTCATCCCTAGGGCGACCGAATGTTTTTACCAGGTTTTCCTGGCTTGTAATCAGGGTAGCTTTATTGGTAGGGCCTTTGGTTGCGAAACCAACAATACCAACAACCGTAGGATTAACCGCAGGGGTGTAATCACTAAGGTCTTTTTCTAAAACATAGACACCAGGACTAACGAAATTTACCATTATTATATCTCCTAAGCACTTCTAATCGTTAACATTCTACGATTAGCAAGATTTTGTATTTGTCCACTGATAAAGTGGGGTGGAACCACCATGGTCTCTCTAGGTGAAAGCCATATTCTCTTAGCTCCATTGGGTGTGGTTAGATAAATTTCTAACCGTTGCAGACAATCATTAGTTACACTTTTCATAATTACCTCTACTTATATTTAGTAAATACAAACCATAATGAAGAGAAAAAAATAAGGCTATACAGTAACTCCTTCTAAATTAAACTCCTCTATCTCCCCTGTAGATGTTACTTTATACTTTGGACTTCTGACATATGTTTCAACCGCAGCCGTAAATGTCTTTTTTATGATTCTATCCTCTCTATCACCTAACTGTAAACTATAGTTATTAGTTTCAGAAGCTAGAAAAGCTTTACTGTCTTTACTAAATTTAGTATTAAGCTGTATTGATGGGTTAAACCTAAGTCTTATCTGTTGAGCAAGCTGGTCCATATCCTCCATATACTTACACCAAATGTTAATATTGTATTGAATCGTGACTGGCCTATCGCAGAGACTGATTAGCCTCTCTGCACGCTGAGTCTGCTCATTCCAATAAGTGGTGTGCATGATCACGGGCGAGAAGCGTCTTCTGTCTTCACTCTCAACGATTGAATTTTGTGATACGGTAATCAATGGAACAATCATATTGTCATCTTCATTGAGTCGAGCTATCGTTCTTTCGGGATTCCCGTACCTACATTTGGCAAGCACTGTTTCCATCTCATGATTCAAGTAAGGTAAATCATTGAATTGATTGATCAAAAACCTTACGATCTCCTTGTAACCATTTAGAGGAAGCACGCTTTTCTTATCCATTTTATGAATAAGATTTAGTAGGTACTCCTGACTGGTTACTTTAGAACCCTCCGCTGAATCCATGGATGTGGCAGTAGACTCAATAACTTTTGACGTTAATTTTATGTCGTTTACATTGAATTGCTTACTCATAATCTAAATCCCTATACCCCCCTACATCATTACTTTTCTTAGTGTATGGTTCGTTAACCACATCAGCCTCATCTCTGAGGAGTTTAGCGACACATACGATGTGATAAACGCCGTATAACTGGAACGAATCTTCTTGAACTTCGAAGATTTCATACTTTTGATTTTGGAATTTAGGCTTAATAACATCCCCTGCAATAGGGTCACGGTGCAGTTTCTGCGTGATATAAGATTTATTAAACACGAATAACTGATCATTAGTTAACTCCAACCCGAACTCAGTTAGATTCTGCTCAACAGGTTTAGGCTCGTAGTGACCATACACATTTAAAGGCTCAGTTGCGATTGGCTTAGTTCTAGATTCTAAATATACTTCATCGTAATCTTCAGATCTGAAGAACTTGTAGTACAAAAGCTCTGACCCAGAGATTCTAATTAACTCATCATCAATAAGATTAAATAAGTTTAGATCTGCGCTCTCAGGATCGTAAAAGGATAACTCACTCTTACCCTCCAACTCAGGGAGGGGAGGCATGTTAGTGGATACTCGAAACGATTTCTTATTCCTTTCCATTAGAATGTAGAGAAAGCAGGAGGCTCTTCAATTTCTCCAAGTAATTCGTCGATTAATGCTTGTTTTTCTTGCTGGCTTTCAGAAAGTAACTGCTGTCCGTTCAATGCTGCGCCTCCAGCAGGAGAAGGAACGGAGTTAAATTTACCGCGAATTTGGCCTAAAACTCCCTTGGCTACTGCCAAAGCATACCGCTGTGCCCAGTTGAGGTACGCTGGCTGAATGGTGTTGGAGTCGAAAGCCCTGTATTCTAAAATAACTCTTTCAGGTGTTATGGCAGGAGAAGGGTAAATCTGAAGGTATTTGCCTCCTACAATATTAAACCCACCGTCCTGGCTAAGTATTTTGCGATACATCTCTAGAGTTTGCTGTAACAAGTAGAACTCACCCACCTGCATGTCACCAAACAAGAAGTTATCTTGGAAGTATTTAATAAAGAAATCAAACTCTAATGTTCCTGCTTGGGCAGCGATGGTTAGTAATGTTTTTCTATAAATTACATTCTCTAGATTGTGTAACATATACAAAGGGATTTCATATATGTTTTGCCCTGCTGAAGCATCAAAAGATGCGTATTGCAATGACCAAAGAGGTGCGTGGTAGTTCAGTTTACTAACAGCTTCTTGAACACACTGCTTAATTTGAAACTCAGTAAGCTCAACTCTTACGATAGGAAATCCGAGCATACCTAAAACATAGTCTTTTATGTAGGTCTCAAACTCAGTGAACTCAGTGGCCCCTTGAAGTGTTAGCCTATTTAGATTAGGTGTATCTATTGTCCCCGCAGGCTCGTAGTCTGTAAGCTCATCCCCTCCGTAGACACCAAAGCTTGTCCCGTATCCATTCAGTTTAGGCTTAGGGATTTGAGGGTGATCATTTTGGTAGTTCTTCATTTTTTACTTTTTTAGGTCTCCCTTTTTTTGGCTTAGTCTGCGCTTCTTCGATTAAAACCAAGTAATCGTTTTCTACCTTTTCACTAAGCTCTATGATTTGTTTAGGACGAATTTCTAAAATTTGGTCCCCTATAGTAGTTAGCATTCTGAACTTACATTTACTCTGATATTTATACATTTATATATAGTCTATAAAGAAAGAAGGGTGAGGGATATTCTCCCCCACCCTTTTTTACTATCAGTAGGACTAGCCTACAAACTCTTAGACGTAACCGTTGCTCTTCACCTGTACGAATGGTGTGAAGAGGTAGTTGGCAGTTGGGCCGACGAGTCTGATGATTCTGTAGAATCTAGACGCGGGGGCAACTGCGGCCTTACCGTAACGGGTGATGATACCCTTCCTGGGCTGGAAAGTCTCAGGATCGGTAATGGTTGGTGTCTGCTGCAATGGAATATAGGGGCAGTAAACATAGCCGCTATCCATGGCATTGGCACCCTTATAACCGATAAGGATCTCGTCCTCAGGATACATGGGATCAACATAGAGGTCGAACTGACCAGCCAACTTACCCTTGTACTCAACACGAGCACCAGTCATGTTGGAAGGACCATCAACCTCCTGGACACCACCTTCCATCTTTGCGGCAGCGTGAAGCATTGCAGCAACGGTGGGAGAAGTGACCATAAAGTTACCAGGACCACGCAAGGTAGTTCTGTAGATGTCAGTTGCAACTCTCTGGCAAAGAGCCATAAGGTTTGCGTAAACGTGACCGACATGCTGAGGTGCGAAATCAAGAGCAGAGCTAGAGAAGTCTAAAAGGAAGACGTTATCGTAAGAACCAGATCCTCCTGCCGCGCCACCTCCAGCAGTGCCTTCGTTACCGCTATCAACATTGTTGATACTTTGAGAAGCGGCGTCATACTGGAAAGAACTTGCACCAGTGAAGTCGGGCTGGAAGCTAAGGTTAGTTCCGTTTGCACCGTTCATGGCCTGGTTAACAGTATCTCTCTGCCACTCAGCATCGAACTCTGCGCCACCAGCTTTGCCGACACCATAAGCAAGCATCCGAACATCTTCGATGATCTCACGGTCGATCTCAAGACGAAGCTCCTTACCAAGAAGGTCGGTAAGCTCCTGCTCAAGGTCGAGGTTGTGATATGCACGAAGGTCCTGTGAAGCTTCAAGAGTCCAAAGGGCTCTCATCTTACGGGTACGGGCAGCAACGGGCTGCTGCTCGATCTGGAAAAGCATCTCAGGGATACCAGAACCAGAAAGACGCTCACCAGCGGAAACACTAAAGCCCATCAACGAAGCGGGACCTGCGCCGAGGCGAGAACCCTGAACGGGGTTGGGGAAGTTAGCGATCTGACCTCCAACGGTATCCTGTGGGGCACCTGAACCGTCGCCCATGAGGCTTGAAACGTCAACGCCTTGGCCGTTAGCACCAGCAGCATCAAGGTCTAGGTTGCCGCCTGTTGCGATAGGACCAGCATTAAGACCTCTGTAGGTAAGGTTAAACATGCTGTACACGGTTTGAGTACCTGCACTACTGTTATCACCAAAGCCATCTCTTCTTGAGTTACCAAGATAGAAGATTTGTGAAACTGGACCCTGCATAGGCTGAACCCCAACGATGTTGTTGGCGATTAGCTCAGGATAGACGCGGCGTACAAGGGGGAATGCGAACTTTTGGAAAGTACCCATACGACCAACGGTGTTAGTACCACCGATATCGGCAGTGATATCCTCACGAAGCTTGTCCGAGATGATTGCCTTGGCCTGGTTTTCTAAAAGTTGAGCAGTTACCCGCCTCTGATACTCGCTTTCTATTCCTTCTAATACAGGAGACCACTTTTCTACTGTTTCATTGGCAACACTGCCATTGATATCAACATTTTCCATAATTTTTAATCTCCATTAATTATTTTTTAAAAGGCATAAAAGCCATCATTTCTTCGTTGAGGAACTCATTACCAACATGAGGTTCAACATTTTTTGTTATTTCCTCTTCTTCAACTTGTTCGGAAATAACAACTGCCTTCTCATTACTTTCGAAGGGCAGCTTCGCAGATTCTTCAAGAGACATGACTTCCTCTTGGAGATCGTACTTTTCACTCTCAAGAATATTAACTTTCTCAGAAAGGACTCTTAAGGTATTCTCCATTTTTGAGCACTCAGAGAGTGCGTTATTTAACTCACGAACAAGAACATTGTTCTCCTCCTGGACCTCTTCGAACTCATTGCGGGTCTGAGTAATTGCATTATCCTCATCCTCAGCGTTAAGCTCTAGGGCCATTAAGGCTTTAAGAGACTCAAAGATTTTAGCGTTCTTGTAGGTCTCATTCTCCTGCTCTAGTTCAGCAAGTGCATGGTCTTTAACTTCGTCAATTTTCATGCGAAGAAATCCATGGACTTTATTTTCTAAATCTTTTACTTTGTTTTCCACCTCTTCAGAGATTACCTCGCTAACAAGGGTAGCGATCTCTGAAACCGTCTCCTCTGAAAGACCCTCAGGGAGAAGTTGGGAAATGTCATCAAATTTACTCATGATTAAACTCCGTGTCTATAAGTATTTACACCCCTCAAAAAAAGAGGCTATTTTTTTCTAGATTTTTTACCTTTCTTAATCTTGGCGGCTATTTTTTTTGCTGCCTTTGAATAGGGAGGTGCGTCAGCACCATAACCTTTTTGGATATTCTCACTAAGAACACCCTTCAAGAAGGAAAATTTGTTCTCAGTAACTTCAGCGGGAGCAGTTACTGTGTCAAAATCATTATAGGACCGAGACTTAACGAGTCTAGGCTTACCAGTATAAGCACCGTAGAAGTACTCCCAATTCTTAAAAGGCTCTTCTACTGTGGGCTTTTCGGGCTTGGGTTCAGCCTCCTTCTGCAATTTCTTCACGCTTTTTGCAGGGGCTGGCTTCTGATTAATTTCTAGATTCTCACGAAGCTTGTCCTTTAGTAATGTGGTAAAAACTTTCTCCTTGGCGGCTTTATTGAGAGTATCAGCAACAATCTCCTCCACAAGCTCTGACTGGGTAGACTCAGTTAAGCCAGGGAATGCGCCACGAGTTGAAGGGTCTGCTACAAGGTCAAAGGTAACTAACTTAAAATCCTCGTTAACATGCTTTGTGCCATCGGCTTGCTCCGATAAAGTACCCATGCCTCTTGAAGAAATACCTACTTTAACACCGCCCTCAATAAGAGCCTGAGCGACCTTACCAGCAGGAGTATCCAACAACTCACACTCTCCAATTAGCTCGTTTCCATTGAAATCAAGGTTGGTAATGAGGTGAGATACATTACTAAGCTTTACGGAATCATGGGAGGGGTGATCTAACTCACCTAATAATCTACGCTCACCCATTGCCTCAGCAATTTTCTTTACCTCTCTGGATAAAATGGGCTTAGAGTAAATTCTACCATTATTGTTTTTCTCATCGCAACGACCGAAAACGCCTCTTAAGATTTGAGTCTTCTTTCCGCCTCTCTGCTCTGTAATTAATTCTGCTCTCTCTACAATGAAAGTGTCTGTTAAAATCATTTTTTGTCTACCTTATACTTTTCAAATTTTCGGGACCTTTGCTTCCCGTGTTTTTTCATGGTTCGCACCGCGTGACCTTTAATGCTGTCCCACTTTGCTGAGGGGGTTGATGATCCAGGCGTGAACCCCTTTGCAATTTTGCCTGAACTTTTCTTACCCCAACCCGCTTTACTGATTACATACAATCTCGCTGCACCCTTAGTAGAAAAGATCTGCCCAGGATATCCCCGCCTAAGAGCTACCTTAATACTTGGATAGTTTTTAACCTTAGACTTTTTGGCACTTACAACACCATCCTTTAAGGTGTGGTAATCACCACGACTCTTAGGTCTACTTTTGCCCTCTTCTATTAAGTCTACTAGCGACATTGGTTTTACGTTTTTTCTTCTTGAAGGGATCTACAGGCTTGGTATTCGACCCAACCATTGATGTTCCTATCATACCAACGGTAGTCCCTACGGACTCCTCAAGAACACCTGCCTCCTCCATGAGATCTACTAATTCTTGTAGATCTTGAACTTTTTTCTTGTACTCTTTTACTAGATGTCTTTTGTAAACATCTTGCTCATTTATTGAGGCTAAAGGCTCTACTCTCTGCTTAGGAGCAGGGGAAGGGCTAGGAATTTCTTTAACATCAATTTCAGCCTTAGCCCAATTACCTTCGGACAAGACCTGAGCGGCAAAATCGTGTCCAACTTCTACTTCCGAAATATCAGGGGCATCAGGGGCCTGTGCAGCAGCGAACTGCACAGGTTTCCCCTTAGTTACCTCTTCAGTGACGAGGGATTCTGCAAAACTTGCTATATCTAGCTCGTTCATGCTCACTTCCCGTTTTTGCCATGCATTTCGCCATGCATCTTCTCGTCACCTTTCTTCATCATCTTCTTCTTGCCATGCATTTTGCCGTGCTTCTTCTGGCCGTACATTTCGTCAAGAGAATCTTCGTCCTCTTCGTCAATGTCTTCGTCAACCTCTTCGCCTTCGTTAAGAGTTTCATAAGCAACATCGAAAACCTCAAGCATACTAAGAGCGTGCTCCATGAGATCCTCGTCCTCAAGGTTGTCAAGAACGAACTGAAGATCGTCAAGAGTGAAAGTCTCTGATTCCTCGTCAGACTCCTGCTCCTCAATGTCAGTGGGCTCCTCATACTTGTTTGCGGTGTCTTCAGCGTACTCAGGAATTTCAGTGATTTCGCCCTCTTCTTGAGTAGACTCTGCTAACTGCTCTCTTTCCTGGACTTTGATGTTAGCCTTGTTCCATAAAGAGCTTTCGAGAATAGCGTCAACTACATCTCTATCTACGTTTTGATTAAAATTCATTTTTTATCTCCAATAATATTTTAATAAGGGTGAAACCCTCTAGGAGTATTTATTCCTGATCTCACCCAAATGATATTTTTTTTACATTTTGTAAGGTTAGTTATGTGGATCTCCTCACAGCACCACTTGGAATTCTTACTTCAGGCGCGGGAATACCTCCACCCACATCATCTAAAGCCTCCGTCTTCCTTGCAGAAACAACAGGACTATCAGGATTTTCAGGCAGCAAGGTAGGAGTAGCATTATTTATATTGGATATCTCTCTCACAGGAACAAAGTAAGTTTCATTTATTGTCTTGTCCTCTGTAATAGAATTTCTCATAAGTCTTGATCTAAAATTTAAACTAGTATCTTGATCTAACCCTAAAGCCGTAAATTCATACGGATGCAACCTACTGTATAAATCATAGACACCAATTGATTCTCTGGACGTTAATGAGTATGTTGTTTTAATCTCATTAATTTTTGATAAAGCCTTTGTAGTAGGCATCTCTTTTCTAGGTAATGGTTCGCTATCAGTCTTGTATCTCTTAATCGCATTTACGGCTGCTGTATCGAAAACATATTTAATATCCTCAGTATAAACCACACCATTAACCACATCCGTGTCGAAATTAATGCTATCCTCGGTGGTAAGCTCAGACTTCAAATAAGGAGGCTTGTTTTGAGGATCGCTCTGTAGTGCTGGAGAGACAGATAGATATAATCTTCTTTTATTAAAATCAGCCAACACCGATCTGTTGTGTGAAATTACATTTTCTGTTCTATCACTAGGTATAATTAAAATGTGCTGTGGCAACTGTCTAGCTAATATCAAATCAGATGGTGTATTTGTAAAGTTGTCTAATGTTATATCTTTATGTGTTAATGTAACTTTTTCGCTGTTCTCTAAATGATTGAAGAACATATCATCATGCCTTAAATAAATAAACATGTACGGGAAAGCTCTATGTTTTACTATGTCATCAATCCCTGTAGTTGTGTAATTATAAACTGCCTTGGTTTTTCTAGTGAACAGAGTGTCGCCATCATTGAAATCACCAGGAACATCTTCTATGGTATTTTTATCTAAGGATAAGAAATAGTAATCCAACCTCGGCCCAGTAGTATCCACGTTAAACTCCACCAAGTCAGTTGTCACCGAAGTTACATCTAGAACATGTTGGTATCTGTCTTTTGCTAAGAAGGCTGCCTGCGAAGACTCTCGTGCTGGAAGAACTTTAGCGATATCTACATCGGAAAATACTGTTAGCCTGTCATCGCCGTCAACTGTCTTTGCATTAAAGTAATCCCCATCCTGCATCTCAAGATTATGTGCAGTGCCGTCTGATGTGACCACCGTTACAACCTCGTTGTTCGGTATGAAGATATCGTACTCGACTGAATCAGCAGTTTTATAAACGAGGCGTTTATTCAGATCCTCCGCCAAACTCTTCCAGTTCAGCAGTCTATTCTTAGCTTTTATATTGTAGGCATTAGGATTGATAGACAAAGCCTGGTTTAAAACCAAATCCATAGCGGTGGATCTGTCCTGAGATGCGTCTTCTGTTCTAGAAATAGGGGTCGTATTTAAACCCCAACTCTTCACGCTTAAAAGATCTTCCTTAGAAAAGAACTCCTGCTCATTTCTTACCAGCGAATCTAATAAAAACGAGCCCAAAAAGACACTCAAAGGTTGGCCGTTACTAGCTAACGAGCTTTCCAACAGCCTTCTAATTTTTGGGTCTAAACTGTCAATAACTTTTTTACCAGTGATAGAGTTATAGTAATAGTTAGCCACATCGTCTTCGCCCTTATTACCTCTTACCAAGCCACGAACAGTCTCATCAACCACATCCGAAAAAGGGCCTCCTATCTTTGAGGTAGCAGGCAGCGAGACACCATCAGTAACGGTCGTGCCTTTAATGTAACTAAAAGAATTGCTTGTTATGCCATCCGTGTAGGATGTAAATTCTTTTTTCTTAGCTTCATCTTGTGGATTTAGAGGCCGAGCCCTGCCTGTGTAAAAGGCTTTTCTTTTTAAAACAGTCGTGGTGGATGTAGAAGCGCGGAACAGGTTATTTTTTGATCCCTGAATACCTGTGTACTCGTTAGGAATATTGATGCTGATTCCTAGACTAGGATTAGTGATTCTACTAAGAGAATTAGGACCTGTAGTGGTAAAAAGGGCTTGTGCATTTTGTAGGCTTATAGGAATTATTTCCTCTTTTCCAGGGCTACCAGGTTTTTCTATAACTATAGCAACATTAGTGGGTGCCGTTTGAAAAGAGGTGGAGATAGAGGAAAATTTAATTCTTCCATCTGTTCCATTAGTAACATAGGAAACTCCTCCCCCTCCAATACCGTTCCAATCATAAAACTGAGCCCCGTCAGTGCCTGGGGCAGCAGGACCAGTCTGACCATTATTATTTACATCTATCAAAGATGCAAAACTACCAGTAGGCCATACTTGAGGCTCTAAGATAAACTCTAAAGATCCATCTACATCATTAAAAAATACAGTTACCGTATTGTTGCCATAGGTCGGAGTGTTTTCTTCGTCATAATCTAGGAAGTTTAAGTTAATCAAATCCCCAACCAATAAATTATCCTCTCCAGAAAATCCTGGTTTTGGTGAACATCTAAAGGTTAGAGTAACTCTCCTACCGTCAAGAGGAATTTCTTGCTCATTTGCCCATGAGGTGGATTGCGAAGTGATTTTTCCTGTCACCTCATCCAGAGAGAAATTTTCATCAGCAGGATAGTTGTTATCTATCGCAGGCGCTATACCGAAATCAACAGTGCCGGGTATTATTTCATAGTCTCCCAGATCCCAACCATCAAAAAGAGGAAGAACTTCTCCTATTTGATTAATCTCCTCAGGAGTATTGTACCAAATATTTAACTCATTCTCACCGTAATCAATATTAGGTGGTTGAGCTTCTTGTATAGCTATCTGCAAAGTAATTGGAATATTAAAATTTAAATCATAAGTAATCCAATTAATCTCATCCCCCGATGGGAATTCAGCCGTAAAATTAACACTCAATCCACCTTCAACATTTATAGCATCTAATAATCCTTCGTTTGCGGCATAAAAAGCCATAGCATTTGCATCATTAGGAACAGTGATTACCAAATTGCCTTTATGATCTCTAGGTCTTTCAGAAGTAATTATATCATCAAATATTAGGGTTGCGGTGAACTGATCAACAAAATCTTGTGGGCCTAGGGTAGGTGTAGGGCCACCGTCACCCCCCTCCCAGTTAGCAGCAGCGTCCATTAAAGGACCCGCCAACTTTAAACCTATACCAGAAAGAGTTGTCGTAGTATCTGTCCGTGGTATCTCTATGGGATCACAAGGAATAACAATACTAGTTGTATACGGAGGATCCTCAACAGGAATAAAAATCTCTGTAGGGCCAAAAATGACGGGTATCGTAGGGTTGCCAGGAGGTTTTCCGCCACCATCATCAGGGAAATCAACTCTTGGTGGCCCCGCTTCAGCATCAGTTGCTCCTGGAGGACCCACCGTAGGTCCTGTACCACCTCCTGGTCCTGGGTTGCCACCTTCTTCTTCAAACTCCCCTGGTGTGGCGAAGATACATTTGCTTAAATCAACCACAACCTACTCCTTATTAGACTGCTCGAATTAATCCTGGGCTTCCGTCAGTGTTGGCTACTCTTGTTAGAGTTACTCCAGCGGTAAAGTTTGGTGTCGCTGATCCACCACTTCTTGAAAGTGTTATTCCAAAAGAAGTTGTAGCTGTATCTACGTCTTGAGCATTCTCTCCGACAGTTAGAATAGTAGAGAATGCTACAGAGCCGTTTACTTCTGTATTTCTAGACGATCCTTGGCCTCCTCTAAAACACGATAACGCAAGAACATTATCAGAGGTATTAGGATAAATAGCCGTTGTATCGTCTCTCAATGTTACCGTCCAATCCACGTTTGTTGCGCCCTGGAAGTCTTTGTCGATACTTGTAATGGTCCCTTCAATTAAATACTTGCCTGGAATCAAATTAACACTTGTAGCGCCTGTTGCTACCTGCTGGAAAGTCCTGCCTCCCGCAACATCGCTCCAATATGATGGGGCGTTGGCTAGGTAGTTGACACTATGGTCCTCATCACCATTATTTTGAGTGCGCTGTTCAACAATGGTAAGATTTTGCTCATTAACATAGTTTTCACTTCTAAATTGCAACGCACAGACAGGTTGAGCAATAGGAACACTATCAATTAGACCTTGAATTTCATTACGCAAAAGCTCCAGTTTTGCGTCACCGTAGTCCCGAACAGTCTCAACAGCAGTGTAAAGTTCAGACTTTCCCGTCGCTGGGTTAGCTAAAGATAGTGGAGGGTTAGCCGCAGCAACGCCTGATCTCTCATTATAAGTTAGCTCCGTTGTCCTAAGGAATGGGCGAATATCAATGATATCTAAATCAGTGATGATAGGTGAGTCCTTCTTTACAACAACATAGCATAAAGGCAATACACTCTGTCCGATTAAAGAAAACTCATTTTCAACAGCATTCTGACTAATTATGGGAGCTAGGTTTAGTAGATCATCTGGTGATGGGAAGGAGTTACCTGTAGCCTTGCCTGGGAAGGGAACGGTTTCTTGGCCTCCCAAAGGTTGATCCGCAAGAGGAGCCTGAATGCTTAGAGATGCACCATCAGACTTGTTCTGTGAAGTATCATAATAAGCATCAGACTGACCTGCTTGTTGTGTCCATAAATCATTACCAATAAACTGTGGGTTCTCACTAATATCTAAAGCATTATTAGCTGTTAAAATAGAACCTGCACCTCGAACTAAGCCTAATTGTGGAGTGGTAATCGTGTTTGGCGTAGCAGAGTTTATAGGAGTGGTTGTCGTTGAAGTTGAATCCACTGGATGCGTGTACATGAAGATTAAATCAATTCTTACTTGTGGATCGTAGACCGTATCATTATCCAAGTAATCATTTTCATCAAACACGGGGACCTGAATTGATAGACTATTAGGAACATTCACCACAGCAGTGCGGAAAATGCCATTCCATCTTCTACAAAAATCAACAGATAACTGCTGCAAATCAGGCCTCAAGTTAGATGATATCGCAGGAGAATTGTTCACAAGCTGTTTCCAAATGGCAGTCCTAACTTTGGGTAGATTACTAGCATTATCACCACCTGGCAAGTATTGCCTTGTTGTAGTAAACTGTAAACTTAAAGGACCCCCAACAGTAGAGGTATTTACCACAGGCTTCTGAACATCGGCTGCGTGAGTCTGGAAATGATCATACAGACCATTATTGTACATTAGTTGAGTGACTGTCTGCCCCACTAAAATACTAAATGCAGAATCATCTATACTTAAAGATGCAGGATTGTATATAGGACTAGAGTTGATATCAACTGAGTTTGCGCTGTCCGCAAGAAAGTTCTCCCAAACAGAGTTTCTGTTTGAATATGCATCATTAACTCTAGCGGTAAACTTGCCAGGTCGAACATTTACAACGCGGTCGGCATTTGAAGTATAAGGCTGAAGATCAGTAATCTTTCTCGTGCTGATGCCTGTAACGTCTAAGTCCTTACCTGCAATTTGATCCCTTAACCACAAGCAGTTCTCTTGAAGCTGTTTTAGTGGGATGTTGTCAACCTCAAAGTAGTAAGGGTCATTAGCCTTGAAGTATCTTGGAGGATCGGTGAAGTTATATTCAGAATCCACAAATCTAAGATCATCGCTAAACTCTGCGTTTGTTAAGTTTAGGACGTTATCAGAGGTAGGAGACCCCCCACCATTACCGTAAGTGGGGGAACCCGCACCATTACCATTACCGTAAGCCATTTATATATCTCTCCTAATGTCGAATATGTTAAGTGATTTAATTCCTGCTCCTAGTCCACTTACTCCCGTAAGCCCAACTCGGCCATTACTGCCTATGCCTCCTGGTCCTGTGCTGGATTTGTAGATACTAACCTTCGGGTTGGCTCTTCCAGATAAAGGCCTGAAAGCTGCGTTCTTTGCGTTTGCAAAAGTATTACTGCCTGACTCATCAATGTAGACATTGGTTCCTCTATCTGATTCAGCCATTGCTGAAGGATAGTAAAATCCAGACGAGTCAGCCACAAGATGTGGAGTCTCACCATCATACCCATTTATGTTAATGAGTATGTTATGGATTGCGCTCGCATCCTCTACCTCAAAAGGAACCCCTACTGGACCTGAAAGACTGTACCCTTGTGCAATATGCTGGATGGGTCGAGTGTCTTCTAGAGCAAATTTGGTTTGATCGTGTTTAACACCTAAGGTTCCAGAAGGATAACTTAGGAACCTTAGCGCAGGGTTAGAACCAAAGTACAAGCGGAAAGGACCTTTATTTTCTGCACCCAACTGCCCAAGTCTGTTGTTGTTACCCGTTACTGCCTTATTTATAGCTGAAACCTCAGCATCAATAACCCCTGGAGTACCAGAAGAGATAAGATCCACACCCAATCCAAATAGATCACAAACACTTAGGGTAGTCGTATTTTGAGTTCCTGATCCCGCTGCATAAGCTACGTTGACAGAATCAGCACCAATACTACCTGTTCCATACTCAGTGCTCACACCACTCAAATATGCAGCCCTAGGACCATGAAACACGGTAGAAGCAGGATCATCACCACTTACTGCTAAATGAGAAGCATAAAGTTTTGAAGTGTCGCCAATATTCCAGATTCTTAATTGGTTGCACCCAGCAGCGGTAGCACTAGGATCATAGAAAGTACCTTCTGTCTGAACAAATCCTGTGGGGAAGTGGACACTGTTAGCCTTAACAACACTGTTACCAAAAGCTTGAACACAGAAACCGCCCAAGGATATGGAATTCCTAATCGTAGCCGATGCGCCAAGAGCGAAAGGGTTCGTGATTAAGTGATTGTAATCAACTCTAACCTTATCCAAGGAAGTATGTGTTGCTCCAGTCATCTTATCACTAGCGACAGCAACGTCAGCTAAAGATAAGTCTGTCACAGCACTCGTCATCAAACTGTCGTTAGGGTTAGGGTAGAACTGCATAGAACCACCACTAACGAATCTAGCAATATCAGAATCCCCGTAATCATTATCAGATGCAGAAGCGTACAACCCTCTTGCACTACCTAAGTCCTCCATCACAATCTGAGAATTATCTACTGCTGCTAAACAAGCTCTACTTGTTGAGTGAAGCTCGACAGAAGTATGGTTTGCAGTTGAGTTTAGAGTGAAAGAACTTAAGTCTAAAGTCCCATCATCTTTTCTGTGTGGAACAAACTCAGCCACTGAATTGTTCTTGGCTAAGACATCGTTACCAAATTGAACAATAGCAGTAGGCCCTCTGAAGCTAACTTTTGATCCATCTAATGCAGCGACTCCTGCAACACCTTGACCTCCTGCGAAAGTGGAAGGACCTTGAATAATGGTTGCTCCATTACTGGTTCCAAAGAATTTTACGTCTGCTGCATCTGTGGCTACTAAAGCAGCCCCCGCAATTCCTGGAGCAGTCTTGTCTAAGGAGCTTACGATAATTCTAGGATGTAACAGTTTAGCTTGCGACTTCGACACGTTGACCGCAGGTAAAGATCCATTATGCAATCCGTGAGAATCAGCAAAGCGAAGCGCACCAAATCTTGCTGGAATATTCACTGTAGCAGAAGCATTAGTAAAGTAAGATAGGTTACTGCCTTCTTTTAAATCAGCGTGTGTTGCATTCCTGTGGAAAAGAGTTTGAGTCATGCGGTAGCTATTAATATCAGCCGCATAATCCCTACGCACTAGACTGTTATTGTACTCTACGAAAGAGCTTTCACTAAGCAATCCTGTGTCAGTATGGTTCTCAATGGTCAACCTGTCGGTGGATAAATGGGAATCTATCAGATACGCTCCTGTAAGGTTATTATAAATATCTAAGTTTCCACTAACTTCTACTGTGGAGTTTATCGCTTTCAATCCAACATCATTATATGAAAAGCCTAAAGAGGCATCGTTTTCATTTGAACTTGGTCTACTTTGTCCACCCGTAAGAACACTGTTTTCTAAGAGCGCACCAAAAGTGTGGTTTTGTGTATTAAACAAGTAATCGCTACCTGATGCATACGTTGGACTAATCTCTAGATTCACTTTACTATTAATAGCGTGAAGACCAACGGTAGGCGTTGTGCTTCTTGAAGTCCCTGGACTTAACACAAGATAGTTTCTATCCGCAAAGAAGCCCCTACTTAACGTAACATCGGAGTTAACAAACTTTGCTCCAGCCATGGTGTTACGCATAGTAGCGCAGTTCTCAATAACGGGGTTTGAATTAACTACGCTTATGCCTACATCATTTTTGTATTCGCTATTCAAGAATTCAGTGGTCGCCCCACTTACACCATCAACACAGAAGCCACGAATATACAAAGGTCCGTTGCAGTTTTCTACTGTAATTGATGAGACTGCATTACAGTAAGACAATCCGCCTACCTCTCGTGCAGAACCTCCTGGCTCAAAGGCATCAGTTGTCAACTGTCTTTGAAGAAGCTGCCCATTGTCTTGCCTTGTGGCAGAAACATCTAACGAAGAAGGCGTAAGATCATTGATGTTGCCCCCTTCTCCCATCTCATAGTTGATAAAATTAAAGGTGTCTGCTGTGGTATCAATGAAGTCCTCGGATATATTATTATCTACATCCATGAAATTGAGAGAGACTCTACTGTTTCTCTCTCGGTTCTTTGTAAAGTTTGCTTCTTGAACAAAAGTTCTGTTAAAGCGACTAGTAAATAAATTAGAAACATTGGTTTCTACTGATAGAGCGGAGGTATTTGTAATAGTGGAACTTAAATCAACAGAAGATACTGTATTGATAAACGATCTTGCGCGAAGATCAGCGTTAGAACACTTCCCCAAAGAAGATGCAGCACTAATGCCCGAATGGCCTAAGCCTGTGTAAACTTTCGCAAACCCTCTATTGACAATCTCTAATACACCGTCCTCAACAATTTTAATATTTTTTAACTCTAGCCCCCCAAGGTAGCCTGATGCTGCTACTTCGATTAAGGTTGGAGTTCTAATAACATCAGGCAAGGCATCAATTGCCTCTTGAAGATTGGTAAACACATTCCTATTCGTCGCATCTAAGCTACCTGAAACAACTAGTGGCATTCCATTTAACGATGAAGTATGGTAGCCTGTAGCTTTTTCCCACAAGCCTAGAGTTCTTTCTTCTAGATCATATAAGGGCTGGTTGTCTTGCTCAAAATTATAAAAAGATTGGCTATCAAATTTCGTTACAAAAGGATTAAAATAATTATAAAGCTCTGTTCCCGCGCTTGCTGAATAAAGATCTTCTTGAATAAATGGCATTTTTTAGAAGTGGAGTGTCCACTTAAATAGTAGTGAGAATGTGCTGGTTTTCTTTAAACCAGTAAATGGTCTATACGCAACAAGTATAGGACTAGGAGTATCTAGTCCTCTCGGGTTCCGCATGAATAATCCTACCTCATCCAATTTCGTAGTAATATTGGCAGTGTACCTATCTAGGATAAGATTAAACCGTATGGACGTTGGACTAACTCTTTGAATGTTTGAGAACGGCTGTCTAACAAACGCCTCTGTGGAGCCTTTAACAGCCCCGTTTTGTATGGGGTTGTAGTTCTCAATAAGAACCTCGCTTCCTGTAGTTAGATAATTAGCTTCAATTAATGGCGTGTTTAATTTAAAAGAGGATGTTCCGTAATCATTGGTATTTCCTCCCGTCCCTACCTGAAAATTTAAAATCTGGTAGTCAGAAACTTTATCAGCGCCTGAGCCTGCAAAAAGATGCGAAAGACCTACACCCATCCCTGATGTGATGACGTTGTTTTCTGTGAAGTGAACCTCTTCCGATCCATCTTCATATAATTTAATTACCTCTAAAAATCCTCTTGGTTTAAACTTATCCATTTAAGTCTCCTCATCTATATTATCATCTATATTTTGCTGATCCACAACTAAGTTTATTGTCTCCTTAGGTGTAATTCTATGCTTTAGCCATTGCTGCAAACATAAATCTAGGATGTAATACAACTTAGCAACATTCCAATAGTACACTGTATTATTTAGATCACCCGCGCTGTTAATGCCACCATTTGCGGCAGAGTTTGTTACTGCCGAAACAACCAAGGAGCTAACAATATTTAGTTGTTTAACACCTTTTGTTTCTTCTAGAATAAAGTCGTTAAGTTCGTAAGGATCTACGATCTCAAAGTTTTTATTCTGAAGGTGATACATTTCTTGATACAATCTACCTTTTCCCACCGTGTAGGGCTGAATTTGATTTCCATCAGCATCAAAGGTAGGGTCCTCTCCCTCAGTGTTGTGTGGAAAGTTAACTAGGTTAACCCTCCCTGAATTGGGTCGAATAATTTTCCACAGACCTGCACTCGCATCAGGAAGTTCCTGGTTTTCTTCAGCAATATTTACAACATCGTTTAATCCTAAATTATTAATGACAGTTTGTGCAATGGGAGGCCCCCATCCAACAAAATCGGTGGGCTTGAAGCGAATGGATAAAGCTCTTCGTTTCTGTTTAGGCACCCTAGGATCAGGATCTTCAACAATATCATTAGGTATTTCTAGCTCACCACAATTTGCAAAGCCTGTATATGTTCCCGCATTTGCTGGGTCTCCAGAAGCGTTCCCCATGGGAAAGAAAATTTCACCGAAAGAGTACTGCCTGGGATGGCTGGAGGAATCGACATTTCCAAACATCAGATCTTTAAACGATATGGAATCTGGGGGAACCTCATAAGGAAAATTACTTAAGCCACCGCCTATATCAACCACTGTAGCAAGCAGATCGTTAAGATCTACAAGACCACTCGTAGTCGATCCTGCGCTGATTCCAGGTCCACTTGCAATCATGGGCACCAACATGGCGCGATCATATAAAGAGCCTTTGAATGTATTAGCTGAATCGTTTTCTCCACCTCTTCGCACGGCAGACGGGGTTAAGGAAGAGCAATATGCACCTAAGTTGAGCATTTTGTCGTAAGTGGATCCAAAACCTCCAGACCCAGCATAAGCTCCGCCAATACTTTCCTCGGCACCCAATCCCAGCGAGGAACACCATGTGGCTCTTCGTGCCAAGTCAGTGCTTAAGCTACCGTTGTCTGAGGTGAAAATAAATATAGTATTATCTTTTCTAGATTGATCTAAGTTATCAATAAACCCGCTAAGTGCTCTATCAAAAGTCTCTAACATTGCATTAGTGGCTACCCAGTTAGAAGAAACGCTGTCGCCTGCGTTCATTCCACCAGACAAATCGCTATACCTATTATTGTTATTGTAATAGCTGTTGTACACATCCGATGAGGGTGGATAGGTATAAGGGGTATGTGGCGTATTCGGGGTAATGTACATAAAGAAGGGCTCTTGGGCAGTGTTGAAATACGCACTGGCCTGAGAGAAGATGTAGTTTGTTGTGAAAGAGCTTGGGTCCCCTTGTTCGTAAGGGGTACTCCCATTAACTTGTTTATATGTTCTATACCCCGTATCGGAGACTGTTGTTTCTACGCCATTAGTGTTAACAGTATAGTTCACATACCCCATCTGCTTCCCATCAGTCGAGTTTATTGCATTTCCGTTAAAGTGAGGCCACTGTGATGCGTCCTCCCAAACTCCGCTATTATAATTTAATCCAGGGACAGGAGCAGTGTTTAGGTTTGAGAATGTAGCCGTATAATGATCCCATTTTCCTTTTAAGGCAATGTGCTCCCAGCCACGACCATATTTATTATCGCCCCCTACACCATCTCCCTCCTCACAATAAACCTTCTGCTCGCTCCAAGCGGCTAAGTGCCACTTACCAAATAAAGAGGAGTTGTAATTCATAGACCTTAAATAATCTGCAATTAAAGGCTGATTGACAATTGTGTTCTGTGCTCCGTTATCATCTCTTACAGCGTTAGCTAGGCTTTTTTGAGTTCCGTCCTGCTGAATAAAAGGATACCCGTCATTGAGACCTCTCATGCCGCCGCGCCCTCTTTTAAGCCAGTTGGTATCGCCTACAATACCATAACCACCACCCCAAAAGCCGATAGGCTCCCCTGGAGCTAGGTTTTTCTTATTTCCTGCTGTAGAACGATAGTCGCCTACTCCAAAATTGTACTTTCCAGTGAGTATAGTAGCACGGGTCGGACTACAGGCTGGTTGCGATCTACTATTGAAAAAGGTCATGCCTCCTGCTGCCAACGCACTTAACATGGGTGTATGTGGATAAATACCACTCCCATTTGTTGTATCCTCTAACTGGCTAAAAGGCTTTGCATTGGCGTGATTACCGTTCTCTCCTAAAGAATAAGCGTTGATCGCATCATACATCCCAAGCTGATCCACTCCAACATCATCAATCATGATGAACACTACGTTATTCGATGGCGGGGGGAGAGGATCTTCAGAAACAGGACTATCTACAAACTTAATCTGCCAATCAATTACCAAAGAGAAGTCGCTAGTTTTTCTAACGCCCTCTCCCTCTGCGCCATCGAGGTTTTTATATGCAATTAAGACAGATTGATTATCTTTTACTCTTTTAGCGCCGTAGTTTTCTGCTGCTGAGTTTCTAGTAAAAAGGCCAAACTCAGTGATATCTGCACCGAGATTATTACCCATGTTCTCGGTTAGAGTTAGTCTGTAATTAACCACACCGTCAATAATCTGAGTGCTTTTTGAATCAGGAAGAAATGCAAACACGGAATCACTAAACCCTTCTGCATAAGCAGGGCTCATATTAGTGGCGTGATAAGAAATCAACTTATGAGTGTCAACCTTAATCTCTGCGTCTTTTCCGTATGATTTTTTAGATGTTAAAGGACTATCAAGCGTGCTAATGTACTTTGCAATACTGGCTGGCAGATCCTGAGGATTGTGCTTTCCTAAGCCGACCTGGAAATAACCCGCTATCCTATCAGATATTCCTCGGTCCCCGCTATCAGTTAAAAGGTCTGCCAAGGTCACTCCTAGACCGTCTGTAAGGATGTTGTCATCTTTGCAGACAAGTTCCTCTCTTCCGTCTCTAAAAACCTTCGTTACTTTTACAGATCCTTTCATATAAAATTAAGCCTCCACACAAGAGTTAAATCAGAATATTTTATGCATCCTGCATTACTGCCATCATCTTTTACAGCAGCCAAGTTTTTCGTTAAACTCTTCTCTGCGAATAGTTTATATACTAATTTATTATAGCCTGTGTTGAAATTTAGAGGGAAGGATGGAACTAGCTTAGGATTTCCATGCTCATCTGTGTCCGATAAAGTTTTCTCTAAATCAATTGTCCAAAGGCCACATTTGAATATTCCTCCGTACAGGTTAGCCAAACCTAAATCTGCGGAAGCAATAGTGGTTATACACGATACCTCTCCAGTAGAGGAGAAATTAACATCAGCAGAAACGATCAAGCCTGATGCTGGATTTGTAATATCATGAGGCCACGCTTGGGCTGTTTTTGTGGCTGATGGGAAATAGGATCGAATGTAACCATTCTGGTCCATGGATCTTACAGACGAGGAGTTAAAATAGTTTCTATCCGTAGTATCAGGATATACCGCGCTGGCTAATATATTTGATAAGTTATCTTCCATATAGGAAATATCAGACAATATCGCAAAAGGGGTCCCGCTAGTATGAGGGTAACATCCTAGGAAGGTATCTCCAGGAACTCCGCCCTCCTCAAACCCAGGAGTCACGGTGGTTACAGGTTGGTATCTTGTAGCGCCGTAGCTCTCTTCTAACTGAGGACCCCAAACATATATCTGAGCGCCTGTCGTAGGTTTAAACCCTGGCTCCTTAAATGTAATTCTAGTTTGAACCTCATCTCCATTAGGGGTGTTGGCTCCGCTGTCCGCTCCGCGCTTTGCCACCTCTAACCTATACCACCCTGAAGAAGTTGTTGCGTCACCAACAGGGGTCACTTTAGCTGCCGTTCCCGCTAAAGCAGAAACTACAGGGGGCATGTAAGAAGAGACTGACTCATCATAAGTAACAAACTGCGCGGTGTATCCTTGACGAGTAGGTGTATTGTCTCTAATATTAAGTGTTATTGATGAAGTGGCATTAGTATCAGGAAGTTTTATGTATACACTATAAGTATGATCAGTGTTGTGGTGGAAACTGGTTTTAAGTAAACTTATATCTTGTTCCAATCTACCTGTTGTATTGTGTGTAGAACTTAGTAGAAGAGCGGACGAATTATACTCAGGCCCTGAGTGTGTTGCGGATAAAGAAGAGGAGCCTAAATTTGCCACCGTCCAGTAAGCCCCCGCGCTGTCAGCAGTAGGATCTTCGCTGTATGAGATAAGGTTAGGGTTTGTGTTCGATTGAATTCTGTTTAAGTTGTGACCATAAGAGTGTGCTCGACCCTGCATCACATTTGAACCCATGTAATGATATTGACCTGAAACAACATCAATAGCAGTCCTAGTATCAGGTTCTAGTTGAGTATCATTTGGGTTAGGCCACATTCCAGGATCTCGCTTAGGATCATAAGAGCAGGCAGTGTAAGAAATGTTTTCGTTAACCAAGGAGACAGCACGGGGAATATTAGAGGCATCCTTAACAGCATTTACATATGTGTAGTATTCCCTACCTGATCTGATGTAAGAAGAAACATCCTGTGGATAGAAGTGTGCATTGCTTCTGTACGCATCCGAAGACTTACCTAAAGATAATGCTTGAATAGTAAAGTTAGAACTATCTGTAATGCCTACAGCGCCAGATACAATCCCCGAAGGCGTTGTAAGTAAAGTGCATAGGTTCTCAGCGGCTCCATTAACAATAAGATTAGACTCTGAGGACACTAACTTTTGGTTAGGCGTGTTAAAGTCTGCGTAAATTTCTACTGTTCCAATCATTTAATTTGTTACATCTACATTTGTATAATTTTCAAAGGTTCCGTCTTTGGTCCCTATTGTTTCATTATCAGGGTTATCTCTATATGAAAGTCTACTGCCACCACTTAAATCATGTATGCCTGATGAGTCTGCTGCAACTCTAGTATTAAATCCTCCACGATTAATTCTAAGTCTGTTGCTCGTTGTTTTACCTAACCTATTAAAGTATCTAAAGAGCACTAATAAATCTTCTGGATTAATTGGTATCTGACCCTTTACGTCCCTGCCTATGTTTGTGCCTTCTGTGCCGCCAGAAACAGATAAGACTCTTTTATCCTCGGTTTCATCAGCAAAATTTGCCTCTCGTAAGAGCTTTCGAGAGATTGAATATTCTATAGGTCCATCATACTTCAATCCACTATTGTCGTATAATTCAACTGATTTATAGACTTTGGACAAGAAGTTTGTGTTTGCTGGAACCTCTTCGACCAAGGTTAGTTTATCTAGAGAGGACGCGGACTTATTGTAAAGACTTAGCTCCCCCTTGTCATCCTGTATAATCTCAGTAGGAGCAAGAACTATCTCCTCATCAATCTCTGACGAAACAGTTTCTACATTGGACTCGTATAAAACAACATTGTCGATCTTTCCTGGGTATTGGTGGAAAGGATTGCCTGGTAAATTTGGGCCTAAGGACTCCTCTCCTTTAAACGATTGCTTTCCTACCTTTGTTAATGTTCCTGTGCTTCTCCTGAACTGGCCGATCTCTCCAGTACTAACACCTTGTGGGTATAAGGCATAACCCCAGGTCATTAATTTACAAGGAACATAAGACCATGTATCTGTTCCAGACTCTAAGTTAGGGTCGTTACTTCCAGGAACCGCACCCATAGCCTCAATTGGATCATCAGGAAGTAAGTTATCAAACCTGTCGTTATACGCTTGGACGATGCATCTTAATCCTAGATTTTGTTTTCCTGAAATATCCTCTTCAAAGGCATCATAAGGAAGTGAAACTCGAATCCTATACCAATCTACCGTAATTGAAGGATCGTCAGCTTTCGGCACTGTATAGGCAGTGATAAACGCGCCTTGGTTGCCTGTAAGACCCGCAGCGGTTCCACCACGCTCTTTTTTCTGTCCAACACTTCCCGTGCCATCAAATTCAGGCAGCTTAACACGAATTCTTGAGTAGCTAGTTTTACTTCCTATGGGGGCTAAAGTTACAATAGCAGAAGTTGCGTAACGATCTTTAATGAATGAATCACTACTAGAATTACCTCTAACAAACACGGTAAACGAATATGTTTTTCCATGCACTAATTTATCTCGCTCGACATCTCTATACACCGACATTGGAGGGAATGTGATTCCATGCCCCTCGTCTTCAAGATTAGAAATAATTGATCCGCCAAGACCGCCCCCATAGACATCAAATCTTTCTGGGGTGGGGTTATCGCTATTAGAAGGTTGAGTGGGCGTCTTCATTAGCTGGTCAATGGCTAAAGCTGATGGAACATAACCTAAAGGATCTAAGATTGTTGGAAGAAGCGGATCAGCCCCTGGAGTATAACTCCAGTTAGTAGAATCCTCTAGCTGAGACAGTTGTACATCTAGTGGAGCACTTTCATCGAAGTTTGGGGTAACTCGTCTAGATGTAAAGTCCAACATGATTGGGCTTCCGACTGATGTTTTAACGCCATAAGGGTTATCGAAGAAAGTATCGGTGCCAGGAACAATGTCGTACATATCTTGATAATCAAATTGATCATCAATTCTTCTAAAGCCTAGAGGGTTAGTCTCGCCATTATTGACATCCACGGGTCCGTGTCCTGCGCGATCCTCACTATCCATAAACTGCTCATTACTGGCGTGGCCTGGTCTAGCCAATCCTAACAGTGGGCGACCTATGTAATTATTTTGACCATTCTCACTTTGTTTTTGGGGCCAGAAGTATAAGTCTACGCCCTGCCCTAATGAATAGTTAGGATTAACTACATCACCTGTAATGCGACGGAAGCCTGAGTTAATATATGGAGACCACTCATTGAAAGACAAGAACCCTTTTCTAGCTTGCCAATAGTCTCTAAGTCTTCTAATCCTCTTCTGTGTTGCATCTAAATTAGATCCCCTGTCTCTCAAGCTCAAATCAAACCCTAACGCAGCGGCAGTCCAAGTGTTATTGCAGATTCCAGTAAAGGGCACCTTCCCCCATGGCGTTTTTACGCTGGCTAACAAGGACGGATCTGTAAACAAACCAGGTGCGTCTGGGTAAGTAGCGTGTAAGAACTGTGCTATTGCCGCGCCTGGATACCAGTGTACAGCACCAGGAGGTATATAATCTTTTAGGTATCTGTCAATGTTTGGTGCCCCAACAACAGACCATAACTCTGAATTGAAGCGACATGGGTGTTGTGGGGAGTAGGGCGTCCCCTCTCCTTGCATTGTGCGGAAAAGATCTTTTGTTTCATAAGTGACCGTGACCGTAGGGGCATTTATATCACTAAACAAAGCAGTGAAGGCAACATCATCTAATTTTGTTCTACTAGGCAGGAGGAGATCGTAGCCTCTGCTTGGCGTAGGAGTTTTTTGGTCAGTTATATCAGGAATGGTAGCCGAATAAGGTATCTGTGCAGCCTCATTTAGGGTCTTATCAACTACGTTTATTTTATCAAAGATTACGAACTCTTTTTGAGGATTGTTTTTAGGGACCTGGAAGACTTCAATTATGTAATTTTGAGACTTTGTTCTGTCAGATATATCTGCTCTGTGGAGTTGTACACTTCGTCCATTGTATACATCTGAATTATCTGCATCATAATAAACTCCATACGCGAACGGAACATCTGTCAATTGGTTCTTAGTATGGAAAGATAACTTTGCTGTTGTAATATTATCTTTTTTAATATACTTTAGAACACTGTAATTATTTAAAGTTGTGTCACAGTTAGTATCTTGGAAAACAGTTTCAGCCTCTTGATCCGAGAAGAAGTGCGTGTGCTTGGACAATACATTCGAGATTCCATCCCTAGAGTCTGCCAGAGAGGAAACATCTACCATCTCCCATTTTTGTTGAGGGGACCATACGAATACTACAGGTCTCCCATCGACTGTTTGCTCTGTCTTAGTTCTTAGTATTACACCAATTTCTCCACCACCTACAACAGCAGTATCAAGCTTGCCTGAAGTGAAGTCTACAGATAACTCAAAGTCATGCTCTGGAATCAATATGTTGTTTTCTTCAGGGCTTACCCCACTTAGATCAAACTTAATTCTTGGGAGACCAACCCCAGAGGTTTGAACATATATACAACGGTTGTTTATTAGATAATTGTCGTACTGCGAATCTGTTGTTTCTTGTAGAGCATCTAAATCATAAATAATGAACCTATTGTTAGAACTCATGTCTGGGTGAGCCGAGGTGTCAATTAACGAGACACCACTTAGGATATTGTCCGCCGTAAATTCAGGGGCTCCGTAAAAGGGAGTGGAAGATAGCGTCACTGCTGAGACTCCAGGGAAAGAGGTTCCTGAAGCATTTAGGTTTATAATATATGGGCTACTAAGTTTAGTGCTAACCAACCCAGCTAGTGAAGGCTCATCTGTTACTGAAGATCCATCTAGTTCAAAGTTAGCATTGAAGTACAGTGGGCCGTAGGTGTGCGATAAGATGTTCGCACCTCCTCTATCCAGAGTAAGTAGTAGTGACTGAGGGAGAGAGCTTCCGTCTATAGAGGTTTGGAAATATTTGTTATATGTATTGTATATCTCCTGAACTCCTTTGGAGTCACCTCTAGATAAAACCCGCTTGTCTAATACAGGCGAAGTAAACTTATCATACCCTACATCATCTATACGGTTTGCGTAAGATGTGCGAATGTTGTACCATGGAGCAGAGGCGGAAAGTAATTCATAATTAAGATCTACGATATCCTGTGCGATGGCGGATTTCTTCATCTCTTCGAACTTAAATAATGTGTATACCTCCTCTGCCAAAATATCTCTCCTAACAAACTGGTCACAGGAGGAGAACTGTAGTGTACCGTAATCTCTAGTTAGAAAGGCATTACTCACATTCAGTCCAAAATAAGATCTAGTGGATGCCGAACCAGCGCAATCCTTGGCGTAAACTCCAGAGAGGTTTTCAAAACTTCCATCAGCGAAACTCAATGAGGAGGGAATAATCCCTAATGGCATTGCATTTATGTGGGCACTAGTATTGTTGTAGAAAGACGGCATGGAATAACCGCCCCGATTGTACCAACCCTTCTCATTTAAAGTATTGTAAAAGTCTCTTCTTCTTATCGATCTTCTTGGTATGCCACTCGTGGCTGGAACAACGTCATCCGTATTGACCACGGAGTCCGCTATGTTATTAGAAAATCTAGCTTGTTCTCGACTAAAAACTGGGATATTATTATGGGCAACCTGGCTCCTGGAATCGTCAAAGGAAGCATACTTCTGTCTTCCTAAAGCAAAGCCAGTGCCTCTAACGTATGCTCCGCAAACCTCATAGTTTGATAAAGCGCCAGATCCGTCTGGAACATCGTGAAGCCTGAATCTAACAGAAGGGCAGATGAAGTCGAGACCACTAGTGAACTCCTGTTGACCTAAAACGAGGCGTGTTCTTGGGACTGCCTTAGCGGGGGAAAACTCATCAACAATGGATAATGTTTCTAAAATCTCTTCTTTCGTGTATAGACCAGATGAGTCTTGAAAAAGAATGCTAGAGAAATCACCAGCACAAACAGTGAAATCAAATGTTGAAGACTTACCGCTCCATAGAGTTAGATCATCGTAATCTTTAATGTCCTTTTGTTCTAATATATCATCGTAGTTTGGAGGAAACTGAAGAGATGATGTGAAGAATAAATACCCATTACCTAAGTATAAATCAGTTTCTGAGTTTGAGGAGGCAGTATATGAATATGTAAAATCATAAAAGGAGTCTCTAAGAGCAGCAGGCACGCAGTAACGCTCTAACTCGTTTCTATAAAAGTTAAGAAGCTCTTTTGTTACCATGCAGTTTCTATAAAACTTCTCCTCATCCCAAGGAGGTATGGGCATCTCCGCATTTCTGTAATTAAATACAAAGTTAGGATCTCGAAGGATCGCCACCTTGCGGGAATCTTGTGTCTGTAAGGTGCCTGTATAATAATTATCTTCTACCTTAACAATAGGGCCAAGCCAGCCTGTCCCATCCTCTAGAACATTTACACGGAAAGGTTGGTTTCTTATGAAGAACAAGTGAGGGAATCTCTCAACAGCACGCATCATGATGCTATCCACAGCCGCTCGAATGTTCTGATCTTTATTTGTTGGACTATAGGACTCAGGAACAGCGCCATATTCTAAGGCAGTGTTTATATCAAATGTGTTTAAATTAAAGAGAGTTCCTGTTTCAGTTATTAAGAGATAATACAGAAGTCTAGGTATATAAGACTCGTACATTTCTGTGACCGTATTGCTCACATCAATAGGGTTCTGAACAATCACAGAATTCATTGCGTCTATAAGACCCTGTTTCGTGCCTTTCTTTTTATACAAATCAGTTGCATTCGCTATCTGATTTCTCCACGAAGTCTCATTATTACCGTATAACTTCCACCCTAATAAACTAGCAAGATAAGGTAAATATTCGGCAGGGCAGTCCTGAATAGAATTAAGCGTGGTAATGTTTTCTACTTCGTTATCAATATCCCGTAAAGAATATGAGAAAGCTCTCAAGAATTTATTAAATGGACCCGCTTCCTCTGTCGTGGCTAGGACTGTCGAAGCAGAGCCGAGGAAAGATTCTAATGCATTTACTACTGTCTTGTCTTCTCTATCAATATGAAGTGGAGAGTAAATAACATCAACTAACGTTTGTAGCTTTTCTAGATTTTGATTGCCACTCGTATATGTTCCCGCTCCCGACAAGAACGCAGAAGGCAACATTCTGGACTCAATTGAACTGAAGTTGGAATAGTTATTCCACAAGTATTTTTGATAGTCCTTGATTCCATCATTAATTAAATATGAACGACCATTGTAAAACTTATCCGTGATCGAACTAGCCACTATTGTTGAGGGGTCCGTCACTGGGCCTGCTGTATTTAAGAAATAAAGCCAGCTTAGTTCTGAAATTAAAAACTCGTGTGTCGCTGAAGCCGTACTACCAAAAACACTTGACGTATCTGTGTGCAAACTCTCTGAGTTCAAAGTTATTTTAGGCAGCAATGTTCCGCTAAGAAAATCGTGGAACTCAGCAGAGGTTGAATAATCTTGGTATTTGTAGCCGAGAGGCCGCAGAACCTTTTTCTCAAACCTGTTTGGGGTGATATTTGTTAGCTTGTTTTGCTTAACGAAGTACTGCCCAAAGCCCGTCGCTGTGTTTATTGCACTAAAATTAGGCCTCGTGGACAAGGCACTGATATCCAGAGTGTTCGCAATATTAGCTATTGAAAACAAATGGCTATTGATTACTCGGTCTGTTAATTTTACTTGATAACCACTAACTGCAACATCATCCTCGATGTACAGATCTGGCGTAATGATTTTTACCGCATCAACAAAATTAATTTTTGAGTACTTTCGTGCCATTATACATATGCTACATTAATTGTTACATTATTGAGTTGGATCACTTCATTGAAGCTGGCCTCAATATTTTTATCAATATTATCTACTGTAGAGTATCGAACCTCATTTAAATCAAAAAGCTCTCTGTTCAATTCTTGTGGTATGAAAACATCTCCAAACCCAAACTTATCATAGGTGAAAAAGTTTGTTACGACATTTGCGGCTTTTTGTTTTATAGTATCTTCGCTGTCCTCTAAAGAACTATCAACATATAGAGTAATAATAAGATCTAAAGTTCTAATTAGGCCGTCAACAATTACTACTTCATCTGTTAACATTTTCTGCTCTTGCATGGCTGCTAGTAGATTTGTTTTATAATCTACAGTAGCTTTCTGTAACTGGTTTGTAGTCGCCTTTTGCAAGACAAATACGTCAATTATGTTAGCAGAAGAATATGCTTTTCTTGTAGAGGCAGTTCCAATAGCTGCTCCCCCTGTTGGGCTCAAATACCTAGACACAAAGGATTTGTAATCATTTAATGTTACAAGTCTGTTTTGCTGCTTGAATACTAAAGGTCCATTTACTTTAGCGTTCTCCACAGTTTCAGCGTCGATGCCCCCTGTAATTACGCTCGTGTTCGTGAGAGTTCCTGTTCCCACATTCGTGCTAATTGGAGCGTTTACAGTGGCTCCTAAAAGGTTGCCTCGCGTACCTCCTCCGATCCGATACATGACACGATAGGAGGAAGAGTTGGGTGGGGTGGCTCCGACTGTCCCATCACCAAACCTGACAGTTGCGTTAAACTCGTCATCATACAACACCTCAAAAACTCGGTCAGTGGGACCTGAGGCACTGAAAATATTATCCTTTTGCACATATACTCCAGATGCGGCATCCTCAGCAGTTACGAACACCTGCACACTGTTTTCAATGACAGGTCCCTGATTTAGGGCGATGGTTTTGAATACTTCTGTGCTATCAAAAGTGCCTGTCTCTTCAACCAAAGACCCCTCAAGTAGAGCTAAATTAGTCCAAACAGTATTAGCTTCGTCAACAGAATCACTTAATCCTAGAGTAATCTGGTTAGTGTTAGAAGCCAAGTTGGCAATCTTCCCAGACTGAACTGGGTATAACGTATATGTTACCTGACCTCCATCTTGTGGTGAAGTAAGTGTTACAACTCTATCGGCAGCGTCTATAACAACGCTCTCTCCTGCTGCTGAGTCTAAAGTTAACTGAGCATTACCGCCTGCCGAAGTGGGGCCTTTCATGCGAATGCCGATTAGTTCTAGTAACTTGCGAACATTTCTTCTGTTCCTAGCAGTTGGTAAGAAGTTTTCGTTTGCCAATGCGTCCGCTTTGAACGATAGCACTGCACCCATGTATGACACTAGTTCGGTAAACATGACGGCAAAATCTGATTCGGTAAAATTTTGATAATCCTCAGGGTATACCGCTTCCATATAGTTGAGCAGGTTTTCTCTCAAAGTTCCAAAATCAGTTCCTGCATAGTTAATGAGATCTTTTTTGTTATTGTAGTCTGCCCCTTGAGATATTAGCTTCTGGAAATCGGATTCTGCTGTCGTGAATGGGATGTCGTTAGGTATTTGATAATTTCTAGTGCTCATAGTGATATAGTTAAATCCGTTTGTTGATTAGTGGTTGAGGAGGTCACAAGTAATTTTATCTTGATTCCAGGCACTCCGAATCCTTGTACCTTTTCTCCTTCTAGAATCTGAAGATTTAAAATCCTAGCTTCGGGAACATATGAAGCAAGGCCGAAAACAACCTCTTTCTTGATTGCTAATCTTAAGTCTTCAGTTATGGGCTCAAAAAGAAATCTCTTTAAAGACAGTCCAAAGTTAGGTAACATAACTCGCTCTCCGCGCTCGGTGCGGATGAACTGCCTCAATTGGCTTTTTAGAAGCTCTAAACCTTTTGTTTTAACGAAAATTCCTTTGCTGGTGTTCGTTTCATCGAATAAAGGATACTTTACACCAAAAATATCATCCGCCTCGGTAGCGTTTAATACCTCATCTTTTGTCACATTTAAGGGTGTGACGCCAAAAACTGTAGTGCTCGTTGTTGTCATGTTTGAATGTTCTTAAATAGGCCTTTTTGTGCGTTGTAGTTCTTAACGACCTCACTACTAGTTAGGGGTTTAGAGTAAAACTTTAAACTTCCGACAAAGCCGTTTAGACCACTTGTAAGTCCGTGCCTCAGCCCCATGAAGCCCCCATCAAGAGTAGTACTATTTATTGGATGACCTTCAGTCCAACCACCCCCAACAATCCACGGAGTAAAGTAAGTGTCATTCAGAGGGCCGTTATTAAATATCTCTAGATTATCCTGCTGAACAACTGTTTCAGAAGAGTAGTAGAAGCTACTATTTTGTTGATCTTCTGGTCGAATGAACGTAGGAATGCTTGGTGACTTACCACTATCTCCTCCAAAAACTTGGGTCATCGCTGAGGTTGCCATCAAATTACCATCAAGGTAAATCGAGCAATTATCACCAGAAACATCAAAGGATATGTGTAAGTGGACAAAGCCTGCTGAAACATCTGACATTTTGCTGCCGCCCACCGTGTAGTCATCCTTAACAATCATCTTGTTGTAATTGATGGAAGTGCTGTTTGCACAATCGCTGTTAGGCTTGAACTCTACAGAGCTTCCATCAAAAGCCATCGTGGGTGCGATAAAGAAGCAACTTGATGCTACTGTAGAGGAGGCAGCAACACCGACATTTTTGCCTGGATCAGTGTTCGGTCCTGGAATGACAAAATCATCTCTATAAATTACGGGATCTCTTGTAAACCCTATCAACAAGCCCTTAGTAGTATTGCTTCCACCCGCATTGCTTAGAGAGCTTACATCGGGAACAGGAGCAACACCTCCTAAGTTTTCATTGCCTAGTAATACTTTATAGTAATTGTAGTCTCCCCATGCTCCAGCAGTGTTAGGTCTAAAAGCATTCCCTGCATCCTTTTCTCTACTGGTTTGATCTGTTCCATAATTAGGTATATGTAACCAGCACTCCAAGCTACACCCTCTACTGCTATACAGCAAGTTCTGGAACTCATCAATAGGAGGCAACCTTAAGTAGTTACCTGTGTTTGATAGTTTTTTAGTTCCAGGATTAAACCTTGAAACACCATTGAATTTAGGGATCGCAAGTCCAGAGGCGAACACCCCTGCCGTAGTTTTTCCAATTGTCTGTGCGTTTCCATAAGTATCTACAGTGGCGCAATTAAGTGTATCATACACGTTGCTGCCTACGCTCTGCACAGAAGGCTTTAGGAAATTGTATATAGCAAAAAGGCTATCAGCCTCAATCTGATCCGTCAATGATATAGCGGGAGCGGTGGTAGATGAGACAGAAGGACTAAAGACAATTGACCCTTGACCAACAGGAGGGACAACTAAAGGAGAAATTACCACCTCAGAAGTGCTTCCATAGTTAGTAACAAATACAGGTTCAATAGGAAGTACAACATCCTCTACATCCCCAGCCTCAAAAGTTAGGGCTTCTTGTTTCTCTAATGCAACAGATAAGTTTATAGAACTTAAGAATGAGAAGTTGTTTACGGGTATCTCCCCTGGAAGGAAGACCTCATCTGAACCGAACAAGTCAGCAGACTTTACAGCCACTTCAATCTGCTTTTTTCTTTTGTCTATCTGTCTATTGAAGGAGTCAGCAACAGAGTAAAGATTTTGTCTATAGTTGACAACCAAGGCTGAATCTTCTACATACCCACCGTTCTTCAACTCGGTTATCTCAGATGTGATATCCTCAACCCTCTTTGCTTTTTGTCCCTCTAGCACATTAAGAAAGTGATCAGCATCGTAATACTCAGTTAAAGTTTTTGAATCATCTATATTATTAGGATCAAAAATAGTATCCACATATTGATTTAATTGATCTACGGAGACAATGGTTCCCTTTCCTCCTAAGCTAGGAGCGTGATCCATGGTCCACTTCTCGCTATCAACGACAAAACCTACATCCGATGCAGAGGGTATGGGTTTACCGTTGTACATTCGATCCTGTGAATCGTAATATAGGCCATCTTCAGATAGAATAAATACGCCTTGACGAGAAACAGGAGGTCCGTAAACTAAACGGAAGATTGGTAAATCATCCTCCGCTTCTGCTGGTTGCTGTTCTCTCTCAAGTAAAACCGTTCCAATGTTTTGAAGTAATTCGTTGCACTTGTCTGCAAACTCAGTAGCCTGATTTACTCTAGCTTTAGCTAAACCTAATGCGGCTGCGCGAGCATTTTCTGTGTATTGATCAGAGCTACCTCCACCCAATCCTCCTGTTCCAGTTATGGGCGCAGGACCTGTGCTGTTTAACCAATTCTCGACCTCAGAAATGCAATTAGAAATCTCATTATAAACATCAATCCCCTGGTTAACAAAGCTCTCAATCTCAGACAGGTATCCTGTAACTTGAGCCACTTTGTCTAGGAATCCTAGATCTAATCCAAACTTACTAGCTTCAGAGAAGAGCGTAAATTTTCCTGTCCCAGCATCATATGATAAAAGCCCCATGTCAGAGAACAGATTGTTAACAACACCAGAGATAGCTGCTCTAGCGGAGGCTTTACCTTGCTCTGCCATCTCAGCCATTTGCGTAAGAACCCCAGTGTCAATCAAGCTCAACGCTTCTACACCAAAGTTTAACATGCAAGTCGGGATACCGAAAGCGGTGTTTAAACTTGCTACAGGATTGGTTAGATATTGTGGGTTAAATATTGCCATGGAAGTTATACCCCTAGTCTAGGGTCAGTGTTTGGTCCACTAGTATAGTTAGGGGTCCACAAGGGGTCGAAGAAAAAAGGAAAGACTCCTAATATAAATTCGTAATCAATTTCTTGGTTTGTTTTTCTTATGCCTATGGCAAGATCAAGAGGTACAACTGGATTTAACTGTACTTTTCCTCCCAAAGAAACGTCTGATTGAATATTGACATTCCTCCCCTTGATATTTACATCTCCCAAAGACTTCAGATCAATACCGTTCTGTGCGAACAATTGAATCTTATTGTTGCTTCTGACTTGGAATGTCGCACCAGTCTCACCAGTCTCTTTTGTGCCGCCTAGACAATCAATAAATATTCCATTACCTTTGTTAGTAATGGAAATGTCTCCTCTGTCTGATATAATCTCTATGTTGCCAAAAGAGGATCGTTTGTTTAACTGATCGGCATGAGAGCCAGTAGATTTGTTGATTATTCTTAAGTTTCTACCGTCCTGAATCTTAAGTGTCATCTCTCCTTCCATGGACTCAACCAAAGTATTTTGAATCGATTGAAGGTGTGCGCCTTCAGGCCCTATCACAGGGTCTTCAGACTTAATGTCGGTCAGCTTTAGGCTGGCACCCTGATCTTTACTCTTAAGAATGACCTTTTGTGTATCAGAGGAATCATCCAAAGATAGTGCGTGTCCTCGGGAGCTAGAGATATTTACTCCTTTATCATCTGAATCGGTATCCCTACCCTCTTTTAGTATAACTTTGTGTCCTAAGGGGGTTGAAATACCATAACTCATGCTTTGATTATTGTATTTTCCATCTTCAGGGTCATGAGGAAATGCATTTTGGGCTCCAAGTTTTTGTTCTGTCCCTACCTTAACTGCATGAAGCTCTTGAATAATATCCGTTTCTGGATTCATAACACAAGACACAAAGTAATAATGCTGATCGGGATCATTTTGTGCTACATCATACAAGATCTCGGTATTTGTTTCAGGGAGGAAGACAGCGCCTGCCTGCTCTCCGCCCATGTAAAAGCTAGTGTAGCGCACACTAACCCAGTTAACAGGATCATCTTGATCCAACCCTTTTGGGCACACAGTAAGCAATCCCTTTTGCAGTAAGTCTTTTTTAGATATTACATGTCCAACAAATGCCATTTATTGCTCTCCTAGTCTTCTTGTTTCGCTATTTACTCTATCTCTTTGTTTTTCTGATAAAGAGTAGCTTTGAAAAACATTTAGGTCCCCTTCACCTTTTCTGTTTTTTACTCTTCCCGTTGGGTATTTAGGAACTTTGCGTACTTTTTTCTTTAGAAGGAAATCGTCTGAATGTCCGTCGTTAATCATTCTCTTGCCCTAACGCTGATCTAAGATCTTTTACTACTTGAAACTCTGATTGAGCTTTATTCTTGCTAATTGTATGCCTAAAACCTAAAATTCTATACATGCCGCTGAAGAAATCAGCCGTTGATCTGTCTAACTCAGACTTAAATTTAATCTTTGGTGTGCTTTTCAGATAGACTATAGCTGGTTTTAGGATATGACTAGTGGTTGATATATTATACATAGGCAAACAGGTGATATTCCCTTTAAATTGATTCTCAAATAGGTTTCTAAATAAAGCAACCATAGAAACTATGTCAGAAGAAAAGTTTTGTCGGCCTTTTCGTTTTAACCCCACGGTTTCAGTAAGTAAGATATCCGTTAGATCGTTAGAAAGTTGCGTAATGTTAATTTTATCGCCAAAATCAAAGCCTGCATCAAACGCTGCCTTTCCCGCTGCGCCTCCCATTGATTGTAAATTGCTTAAAGTTGTGTAAAGACCAGCAAAAACCTCGTCAGAGGACATTTTTCCACCCAAAGGGTTATTTGCTCCACCTAGTGTAGCATACCTTAAAGCCATATTATAATAGATTTGATCTAAAGTGCCAAAAAATTGGTTAAAAATAAAATTATCAGCATCAAAGTTATAAGAAATAACATTCCCTTGACGAGCATTCCCTATTAAAAAGGGAACATTCTGCTCATAAAGTCTATCTAAAGCAGATTTGTTAACGTCCTTTGCTAAAAATGCAAATGCGTCTGGTAAAGAGCCCTGTACAAGCCTTTCTTTTGCTAGATCATAATCATGGAAATACCCTAAAGGCGTGTGATCTAATTCCCCATATATACTTCTTTGTATTTTTCTAAAATATGTACTCTCTAACTCTATTAGATACTCAGTAACATCCCCAGTGCCTATACCATTTTTCGCTTCTTCGAGTCTTGCGTTTCGTTCTTTAATATAAGCAACGTGTGTTTTGTAATCCCCTCTGTTTGGCTCGACAATCCCTAATTCTCCAGGCTCAAAAAAGCTTTTTGCAATATCTCCTTGAATCCTGTTCCAGAAAGGATCTAAGAAATAGTTTGGAAATGATGCAAAAGTTTTCTTTGGGATGGGCACTCCTCGGGTAAAAGAATAGGCACTGCTTCTCGACTCTTCAACATACTTATTGAATGGGTGTATTTCTCCATAAAGATAATCTCTTATGAGGGATTCTTCACCAAAAACAAAAAAAGCATCATCGGAGATAATCGGGGGCTTACCGTCAGAGACTCCACTATCTCTTTCACAGTTTTCAACGTATCCAGCAAATGTTCCGCTACCGAACTTGGACTTTATAGTCTCTGTGATATCAACATTTGCTTCCCAAAAAGAAGTAATAGCATAAGTTTGATCTACCACATGCTTATTAAGCATCTTTTGTATGCTCTCTGTAAAATGTCCAATATAATCGGCGGCTGATCGCTTAATACCTGCTTCTTCCTCTATAGCCTCGATGGGAAGTTCTAAGTTGAGTATGGCGTCTGCTTGATCATATTCATCCTTTTGTCGGCCAGCGGGAGAAAATATATCTTTAATTGGTATTTTTGTCCAGTCTACAGCGACCTTTTTCTCGTATGTAGGTTTTGTTGATCGGCCTCCAAACTGGTCGCCTGCCGATTGTTGGTACTCTCTGGACAAACCCTCCCCCAAATCTCCTGTAACTTCATAAACCCCTGTATCAATAACATCGGCGGCAGCGCCACTACCTGTTTGTTTTGTTAAGGCTACTCGTGCTAATTCAGATGAAAAGCCTTTCGAGCTAGGTACATTGACAGTATTTCCTAATAATCCTAAGGTTCCTAAAAATCTAACCAAAATCCTAATATGGTCTCTAGGCTCAACCTTTTTTCCTCTTGAATCTATGCCGCGAAATAAAAATTGATTTACTAAAAAGACCCCTTCTGCAACTTTAGCCAGCCTATCTTTTTTTGTTTTTGTATCATCAACATCAAAGAATGACGTTGACCCTCTAACGGCATCTACGAACAATGCGTAGTTATCGCTAATTGTTTTTCCCCCTAAATTAATTTTGGATAGATGCCTCTCCCAATCGTATGCTCCAATAACATTTACCATTACTGGAGCCAATAGATAGTCTAAATTAGGTAAAACCACTAAATGATTTTTTATACCTAGTTGATATAAATACGAAGAAATTAATTTTACAACATTATCATGGAATGATGGGGTAAATCCTGTAAACGGAAGAACGTAACTATCTTTATCGTATGTTTCAATGCTGTCATCTAAATAAAAATCTCCTCCCACACCAGTCGCCGTCTGCCCTGTTTCAATATCGTAACCTATGTTTGTTGATAACGCTCTAGCTTTGAAATCATACGCAAGTATAGGTAGGGATATCTTTTTAAAATTTACTGTCTCTGCTGCTCCTGATTCATCCGACTCATCAAACTGGCGTTTTACATGGTCTGTCGCAAAGTGATAGATGACCTCTTCCTTTTTGCCATTGTTGTTGTACTCTATTCTACCCAAGATAGTTTGGAGGGGGCCACACCAGTATTTTAAATCATCACCAATACCGTAAGATATGTAAACTCTTTGACCATGAACATTTCTCTTAATCTCATTTAAGAATGAGCTGTTGGCCTTCCCTGTGACTACACCCAGTTTCGTTGCTTTAGTAGCACTAAAAACATCTCTTGCTAAATCTTCAAAAGCTTCCTCCAGTGTCTCTTTTGATGCAATAAATTCTCCCCCCAATCGCTCTAATGCTAACTTCTTTAGCTTTATATCTGAAACTCTCTCTCCTAAGAATAGAAAGAATAACCTCTTTAGAACCTCAAGCCCTGGCTCTGCTGTTTTTATTTTTATGAGGTTGTCTGCTCCTCTACCCTGTGCGGTTCCAAAATTAAACTCGTGTGTCAAATCAACTATGTTAGCTTGCACTTCATCTACTGAATTAAATCCTGTTCCTATGAAAACACTGTTAGGATCATCGAAGTTCTCATCAGTGAAAGTTTTATAGCTTTTAGCGGACGCAAATCTATTTGCCGTCTTCTTGCTTGTAGTTATAAAAATATTGTACGAGCCAACTCTAAGGTCAGTTACGTTTTCAACTCTTAGTGATTTTCTTTTTCTTTTAGCCATTACAATAATTCAGGAATTAAAATCTTATCTCCTGGATTTAAATCTTCAAACGGATCTGTAAAAGAATTATACTGCATGGGATACCACCAATACCCTGGTGTTTCATAGAAAATGTTAGAAATGGTATCAGGTCTGTTGGCGCAGTAAGGCGGTACACGACCTTCTTTACTGGGCACAGCGTTGAGAGACATCAAAAAATCATCATACGAGGATCCTACAGACGTAGAAACTAATTTTCCTTTATGTGATTGAAAGAAAACGCCATACGAATATCTACTATAACTTTTTTTATCCTTGTTGTCCTTAATTTCCATAGTAATCCTCGTCAAATACAGTTTTCTTAAAAGCTAGTTCGTCTGCTTCCTGAGCTAAAATATCATCCCATCCCTGTAGCATATCAGTATGCTTTACCGCCGTCTGTACTTCACTATTTGCATCATATGTTCTTTGTATTTCTAATAACGATAAATTAATTTTAATTCTATTAGGCAATAGTGACACTATATCATACCCCGCTGACTCATCTACATCTATGGCATAGTTTTCTGCTATTGTTGCAATTCCGTCAAATAAGACTCCATGATACAATCTAAGGATTGGTGGACCTAAAGTAGGATTTGTCCTAGCGGTTAAGGTTGTTGATCGAACTAAGTTAATCCAAAACAAAATAATTTCGAGAGCTTGCCCAAATATGTGAGGCTTATCATATGCCTGTAAATCAGTGGTCAAATCCATCTCAGGAGTAAAATACGTTGCTTCGTTTGCCGCAAGACCTGCTAGATTTGAAGCGCCAACCTGATTAAATACACCAGACATCTGCTTCGCATGATCTGCTACATTGTCTGGATCTAAACCAGCATTTATCTTTTTTAAGAACTCTTTTCTTTTTTCTTTATAAGTTGTTGTTAAAATGTGATTTTCGTTTCTTTCAGATTTCTTATTAAAGAAATCCATTTGTTGTTCTTGTGTTGTTTTCTGCCTAGCAAAGCTTCCCTGAAACAACTCATTGGTAGCCATATAAACAACATGAGGTAGTGTAATAAAGAATTCTACATTTAATGACCTAGATTTTGCTCCAGTGTAGCCAAAAAAGTTACTAGACCTGCCTAAGACATCATATTTTATTAAGTTAGAAGATTTCTTTTCTGATATTCTAGGGTTTTCAAAGAAAGGACATACTCTATCCCCGTAGTTTTGTCCTGGAAATTCAAAAACTAATTTTGATCTTTCCTGAAGTAAGTTGTCTACTTTAGATGCTGTTCCAAATAATGCCATAATTTATACTACCTCTAATCAGGGGATCCTCTAACCACTGAAGGTTCGGGTGCTGCGTCTTCAACCGCTTCGGTTGTTCCGTCTATGGCCTCAACTACTCTTTCAGTGAAGTTCGCCATCGAAAGACCTAATGCAGATTCTCCCATCTCAATCCTGCGAATCTGACTGTTAATTAAATCGGCAGTGAGTGCTTCAAAATTTGATCTAGCCAAGTCTTGACGTTGAACCTGAGCTAATTCGGCTTTTGCTCTGTCTGATTCTGCTTCAGCCAGCTTTTCTGTACTGTCTGACAACGTAGACAGTAGCGGAACAATTGCGATTGCGGCCCCTAGAGCTAACCCAAGAGGGCCAAACACTGACAAAGCACCGCCAGCTTTTCCTATCGCGCCCTTAAGTTGCGCCACTGTATTTGCTCTAATAGCTGCTGTGAGCCCTTGAAGTTCTATGGCAAGTTGAATTTCGAGAATCCTTCTTCTTAACTCAGCCGCTTGCTCAAAAGCAAATCTAGCCACTTGAAATGTTTTCAAGCCCACCATAAAACTAAAGAATGTCTTTAAAATATTTTTTATAGGAAATAACTCATTGAGACCTCCAATCAATTGTCCTGATATCTTTAAGAACGTAGTAGCAAAACCCGCTATCTCCACAGCAACTGGAAGTAAAGTGGTTTCTAGAGTAGTTCTAAAATCTGAGAATATCTTGTCTGCGGCGTCTATAGGAGTTCTTCTTTGTCCCTGCTCTAAGCCTCGTGCTAATTGTTCTCCTAGAACACCAACAGAGCCAATAATCCCCATTCTAACTCGGGTTTCAATTAATCCACCACCTCGTAAATCACCAAACTGTGCTACGCCTGCGGAAGTTCTTCTAATCAGATCCTCTAATTGTGATGGCGTTAGTTGTCCTGCCAATAACCTATCAACGTCATTTAAAATGCCTAAGTTAGCCAGCGTTCCAATATCTGCTGCAACTAAAGCATCCACAAATTTGCCTATCTGATCACCGAATGCAGGGAATCTTGCTGTGAGGCCCGTTATAGCGCCCCCTGCTGCACCCAAACCTCCAGTTAAGGCTAGGACATCTAACGATTCTCCCAGTTGATTTAGGCCCGAAATTAGCTGTTCTGTAGATACGTTGAAACTTAATCCTAACTTATTAAGATTACTGTTCAGAGTGTTTGTGGCAGCTTGCGTTAGGGTTCCTTGTACGATTAGTTTTTTGTTTATATTTACCAGAGCAGCAATGTTCTGGTTTGTTATTTGCATCCTGTTGGCTAGATTAAGGGTAGATTTTCCCACATTCGTAAGACCCTCTTGTTCAAACGCAAATAAAGACTCTAAAGATCGTGTGAGACCTCCAGGAAGCCCCTCCATAGTATCCCCCACACCCCGCAGAACATCCGAGAAGTTTTTATTGAAGGCTAGGAAGTTCTTTTGTTGGTTAATAGCTACAGTGGCGAAATCTCTGAATACTGTGGTTAGCTGAAGAATAGGGAATCTCAAGGCTGGAATTGCTTCTGTCAACCCACCCAGAGACTTTTCAATCCTTCTTACTGCGAAGAATAATGGATCGTATGCCTCTTCAAGAGTTGCTGCACCAAATTGTTGATATGGGTTTCTAGCCATCTAAGTTTAGCTTATATATGCTTTGCATTCCTGTGTTAAGTCTGAATGTCCTAAACTCTGTACTTGGGAAAAGAGCAGCCATTCCTTCTTTGGAGACACCTGCATCATTTCTTAAATCTCTATTAGCTTTGGAGTTGCTCAAACTCTGGTATTTTCTTTCTCTTCTCCTAGCCTCTGCGCTGTGTAGCACATTAACAACAGAGGCTAAAGTATTTAGGTCTGTCCCACTATCTATCAAAAAACAACTCATAAGATCGTTCTTTGTATTAACATTACCATACACACCATTACCGTATTTCGTTCCCACGATCAACGCAAAATAAGCTTTTTTTACAAGTTTTAGTGATGTATACTCAAACACTACTAAGTTACCTGCGGTTAGCGTGCTGTAGCTTCTGGCAACATCTTCAGAGTATAACTTAACTAAATCCTCAATTCTCTCTGCAACAGGAATATTCATATCCCTACTTTGCTTCCTAAAAGTTTCCCAAGATCCATCAATAACTCCTTCAGACTCCCTAATCTCATAGTATCTCTGGAGAAAGGTAGATATGGCTCCTTTGATGTCAAAAAAATCTCTAAATTGTTGTGTCAGAAATTCAAACATGCGTATATTATATAGAAAATATTAAATATGTATAGTAATAGTGATATAGAGCTTATTGATTTTATTGATTTAATCAATACTACATTAAGCAATGAGTTTATAGAAAAATGGAAATACAGGTTTAGTACTAAATTTATTAAACACTTTCAAATAAAAGTACTAAATTCATTAACTAAAAGAAAAGTACTTAAAGTAGAAACTTTATATAATTATTTAACTAAAAAATGTAAATACTCTCCTGAACAAGTCGATAACTTCTTTAACGCTATAGACATAAGTATTTACTCTCCCTTGATTCAAGGGCCATTTAGGGACTACTAGTTTTTCTTCTTTTCTTTAGCTTCAGTGAGTCTTTGCTCAATTAAGCAAGATTCAGTAAACTCAGGGCAAAGAGACTTGTATGAGCACCAATTGCAGTATTGGTTCCTGATAGGAACAAGATCAACCTTTTTAGCTTTTCTTATTTTCCACACATCATCGACAACTGCCTTGACATGAGCATGAATCTGGTTGGTGGTGTACTGCACAGTGACTAAGTTGTCAGTTAGGGGGTAGTAGTGAGCCGCCGTGATCTTGTTGATCGGCACATCGTACAGCTTATGTACTGCATACACATAACCCTTAAGTTGTGGGTCTTGGTATAGCTCAATCTTACTCTTCTCTCTTTTAGAAGTTTTGTAATCAATTACCAGGTATCCACCTTCCTTACCTTTGATGATCCTATCAATGTAGCCGTTCATTGAAATTCCATCGGCAACCTCTAGATCAAAGTGTTGCTCAGGAATGCCCACTTCAGGTAATGAAGCGTTAAAACGTAGGAAGTTCTTTAGGCAAGGAAGAACCTTTGAGTTATAAGATTTAGCAAAGGTGTACTTTTCTTTGTTTTCCTCTGCCAGTTTCTCTAGCTCGTCTAAACCCGTAGCCTTAACTCCGTCCTCAAAAATTTGGTGAATATATGAACCGAAATGCAAGGCATCGGTGTTTGATAAGTCGTAGTCATCAATGCGATCTACATACCTATAGCGGTACTTGAGTTTGCACTGATTGAATGTGTCTCGTTTCGAATTACTGATTGTATTAATAAAAACCATGTTTAGTCCTCAATTCATTAAAGACTATATTACTGAAAAGCTGAAGGAAGATTACCGTATATCTTCAAATAATCGGGAAATGATTATCCCATCAGTATTTATAGACAATGACTACAAAAGACATATGAGCATTAACCTAGAGACGGGTCTCTGGCAGTGCTTCAAAACAGGCAATACGGGTAATTTCATCAAACTATACTCTCTTTTGGAGGGTATCAGTTACAGGGCGGCAGAGTCCAAGCTCCTATTTCAAGGTCTGGAAGCAGGTAGACTAGATTTGTGGGAGGACCACTCCACGGAAAAGCCTACTTACGAGAGGCAGGTTCATAAACTTGATGTCAGCGGCTTTATTCCCGTAAACATCGACAGTTATGACAGCGACAATCAACTTGTCATCAGGGCATGGAAGTTTCTCATGGACCGAAAGCTCTTTAATCTTACTGAATACGAGGAGGAGCCTTACTATGTTTCAACAGAAGGAAAATACAGGGGACGCCTCATAATCCCGTTCAAAGATTACGACGGCGAGATCTTCTTTTTTCAGGCGCGTAGCCTCATGAATAGCGTTGAACCTAAGTACCTGAATCCTAGCTCCGAAAATGGCGTAAAATCGAGCAATATTCTTTACCCTTTCGACTTTGACCGTGAACACCTATGTATTTGCGAAGGACCTGCGGACGCCATCTCGCTTAATTTAAATGGCTTAAATGCAACATGCACAGTAGGCAGCACAATCTCTCATGTTCAGATGCAAACACTGCGAGAGTTTGAGGGCAGAATTATTCTCGCATACGATAATGACGAAGCTGGTCAACGAGGGATTGAAAAGTTTGAATCTCTTAGAAAAAAATACATGATGCCCACATTCTCTGTATGCACTCCCCCCTTCAACTACAAAGATTGGAATGAAGCTCATCAGTCAGGCGAAGACCTGTACGAGTGGTTTACGGAAAAAACCTATGAGTACAACTTTGAAAATAAGTCCCTAAATCGTCTATAATATTCTATGGAACATTTAGTAAATTTTATTGTATGGGCATTAACCGTTATTGGTATTACCGTAATTGTAACTCAGTCTGAGATTTTCGCTCCAATAAGAAAAGCTCTAACAAAAATTAACAAGTACTTAGGAGCTTTATTTGGCTGTTCTTTTTGTTTTAGTTTTTGGGCAGGAATGCTTATTTCCTTACTAACTCAAACAAACACAGGAAATCTATTCCTAGAGGGTTGCTTAGGCTGTGGGCTTTGGTATTACACAACCTACGGAATCAAGGGGTGACTCGATATTCTATCAAGATTGAGGGAGGTCCTATTTTTCCGGGGTGTTTCCGATTCTCAACAATACGCAAATCAACCCTAGGGAAAGATCTACCATTAGCTGTATAGGAATCAAAAGTTATATTCGATTGACCTACAGGAAGAACATCTAGTGCATTAATTTTTGCTATAACTCCTGACCCTTGCTTACTATCAAGAGGGCAAAGTCCGCCCATTGTTCTTACTGGACCCCAATCAATAATTAAAGCTCCATTTTCAGGCTCTGGGTCATTATCCATCTCTCTCCACCACGCTTTTCTTCTATACGATATAGCGAGATATCGTTCCGATGAAAGTTGGTTTTCAGGTTTATTACACAAAAGATCGTTAGTCATCTGAGAAGCATCAATATCTCTTCTGATTAAAAGAAGCATGGTTCTTGAATCGTTAATTGAATCTTGCATTTCCTGAGATTCAAAATATTCATCATGAGCAAATATTTCAATAGTTTGACGATCCCCTCCCGTAGGAATATTAGGGAAATGAACACATTGAGGGGGAAATTGTTCCTGATCCCAAATATCAGCAGGACCCCAAGGCTGAAATATTTTCCCCATCAAGAACTTTTTGTATGCACTAAAATGAGATTCTCTGTAAAGACCGAAGCGATTATCCGCTCCCCCTCCATAACTCATGGTATCTAAATCATCCAAACCATTATAAGAGTAACCCGTTTGGTTACAAGTCTCAGAAGGCGCAGGAATGGGCGAAGTCGTGCAAAGAGCTGCCGTACTTGTGGAATCTGAATACTTTGAAAGATGAACATGACCTAAACCGTGCCCAATTTCATGTAGCATAACTTGAGCAACTCTACCGCTCCCTAGAACTTGTTCCGCATTAGTCATATCAAATTCAGTAAACGGCTCCTCTGATAACCCGGCGGTTCTATCTATATTTACGGTAAGCATAGGATCCAATCCTGCATTACCTGTTATATCAGTGCTAAAGCAGTCTAAACTAATAGCAATTTTTTGATCATATCCTGCTGCAACATAACCTGGATTGCCTGTCAAACCACCACTATCCCACCCATTAGGATACCCATTATTATTAAACCATTGTGCCATATTATTCCAATGGGCATTCGGATCGTTTCCGCCACACGCACAGTTAATCGGAGTTATTGAACCACAAATTTTGGTCTCCCCTGCTTCTGGGGGCGTGGGGTTTCCTACCCACACATAATCAATCTGAGTACGGCAAGTTCCTGTGTTAGGAAGACCTCCTCCACCAACTACTCTGATTTGTCCATGCGTATAATCTTGAATTGTTCTTTGTATTTTAGTTCCTAAATTTCGTTCAAAATCCTCTTTAGTCCATGGCTGCATTCCTGCGGCCATATGTCCTACCATCTCACTTTGGGAAGGCCAGAAAATTCCAACCACAGTTCTAAACTCTCTTGGAGTACCCCACCCTGCTCCGTACCCTATGGTACTGGAGGCTTTTTCGGTAATACCCTTCTCTCCAACTTTTTTAAATAGTTCCTCCAAATTACCCCAAGGGCGATAAGGAGAGTGAACTTGATTTTCATTACCTTCAGTGCTTTGCAGACGATGATCACAATAAAACGAATCTACCTCGTATTCCCCTTTAGGACGAACTAAACCTCCTCCAGGGAAAATACATTCTAAGTCGCTAGGTAAGTAATAGTCTTGGGTCGTATAAGGGTTTGAGCTGTTTCCGATTAGAGGACAACTATCCATCCTTCCCAATAATCTTCTTCTTTTAGGGTTTATTTGTCCTAATGCCATAACTTATCATAGGTCAACTAGGTTTATTTCAAAATCTGGCACAGAAGACTTAATAGCAGTAAGGATATCTAACACGGTTGAATTTGTGTTTGCTGAGGTATCAAAGTTAACCTCGTATGCTCCAGGTTGTCTGTCTGCAATAATATTTCCTGAAATTCTATTATTACTCTCAACATCGCCAGCGCGAACTTCTCTACGACGTATACCAGCAACTTGCGTTTTAATCACACCGCTAGTCCCCAAGGCTCCTGAAGCATTATCACTAATAAGGTCTAATACCTGCAACTCTTGCAGATCACCCGCAGAGGCATTCCAGTAAATATGTTCACGAGCTACATTACAAGTGTAGGCAACATCAAGATAGTTAAAATCCACAGTACCATCAAGAGTCTTGTATTGCGCTACTCTCTCGTACATAATCTCGACGTTTTGAATGTGGATTCTCCACTCTGTTGTTGTATTCGATGAAGTGGTGCCCGAAGATGAGAAACCTATTCCAGGCGATGACCCGAACGCCTTAGTATTACTTGGTATTGGTTGTTTTGTTGGCATAATTTAGAACCTCTAAATTATATAGAGTTATTCTAACTTTATTTGACAATAAAATACATCAAAGGAGTTACTATTTTTTCGTTTACCAAGTTATAAGTTACTTGCACTGAATAAGTACCATTCCTAGAACCTAATTCATTTAGATTAAGGTTTGTGTTAGCTGAGGAGAAAACAGAATTAGTATCAAAGGTATAGATCATGGTATTGTCAGACGTAATACTTACGTCGGTAGAACTAACAACATTTACTCTAGAGGGTAAACTAGGATCCTCATTGTGTTTAGTAATAACTACGGTAGCGGATGTTACAGCGGACTGTTTAAAGATATTCTTTATAGACTCATCTATATTTTGATTTTCTACAGTAAGCTCAGTGCCAATCTTTATATCAGTTTTAGATCCTGCGGTAACATATCGGTTAAACAAGCGATTGCTTGACCTAAGCATCAAAGGCTCAGTTAAGGTGAATACTGTATCATCAAATAACTCAAACTGATTTATATAAGTTTTCCACGCAGATCCTTGGCTAAACTTAACAGTCCAAATATCAATGTATCTAACAGCCTGTTCAGCAGTGTTTTTAATGATAGACGATGCAGGAGTTCCAGGTTGATCAACACCCGACAAAGACGAAGCTAGTACACCGTCTAATACACAAAAGAAGTCTCCTGTTCCGAGTTTATAGATTCCGCTTACCCCATCACAATTAAAAGGGTTTGCTAGAGATCCATCGCCACCTAATTCTCCTGTGTAATTACCTGATGCAAATGCGCTGCCATCTCCCAAAGAAACAATTCCTGAAGAATCAGCAGAAACACCAAACACCATCGCAGCATCAGCAATAGATCCCGAAGCAACTAGTCCATCGGTATTTAAGACACCAGAAGGGGAAAGATTTTGCTCTCTTTTAAATATGTGAACAGAACTAATCTGATAAGGGTCCTGGTAAACCCCATCATTAACAAAATAAGTTCTGAGCATAACCCTCGATGCAACAGAGGGCCTGTTATTTCTATCTACTAGTTCAACGCTGTTTATTAATGGCATCTCTTTCTCGTTCCATTTCCTCGGAAAGTAACTCTATAAAGGTAGCTCTTTCTGTTCGGGTCAATGATTTAACATCACTGTAGGACATTCCTACATGTTTCACAAGTATATAGGCTTCACGGAGTAGGTCCGTTAATTCTAACGAACCATTTAATTCACCGAGAAAAAATTTTCGTCTATCGGGAGGTTAATAAGGTTAGACTTACGGCAAGAATCACACTCAAATCTAATTTGAGGCTGAATACCGTACTGAGAAAGCATGATCTCTTTGATGATCGTATGAACATCTACTAGAGGTAATTGAGAGACTGCCTTGGCAATAACTGTTCGATTGTCAATGCCATCAATAGTATTAACGAAGCGCCATAGGTTTTCCCCTATACGCTCAGGATCCACAAAGGCTTCATCGGCTACTGTTAAGATGTTTAGAAGAGCATCCTTTTTAATACCTTCGAGATGCACCTTAATTTCATTAAAATTAAAGTCCTCTGGAACCTTGTTAGACAAAAGCGCATCCAATTGCAGGTTTAGCTTATTTTCAAAACCGCAGTGAGAGCATACAACGCCTACCTTATAGTCTTTTCCATAAGATAATTCTCTGATCTTTATGAGGAGGAATAGCTTGTCTATGATAACCAAACGATCCACTTCAACATTTAGAACGCACCTAGACAAAAGGTAGTTTGCTGGGTTGAACATAGGAGTCCTAGATCCAGTGCTCATGGACTTCTCATCCTCAAATGTCATAGGACGAATGCGGACAACTCCCTCTTTGCCAAAGTAAGGAATACCCCTAGATGGCACATCTACATCAACCTCTGTCTCCGCAGGTAAGTTTTCAAGGATTGATGCTATTTGTTCTTCTTCAGAAAGCACCTGCGTTTCGGGAATTTCATTATTCATTATATACCTCTAACCTATAATAGTATGTATGGAACTGCACATAAATACAATAAATTGCAGACTTATAACAGATAACCATAAGCTATTGTCTGCCCTAGAAGAACTTTACTCATTTAAAGTGCCTGGGGCAGAGTATTCTTCACAGTACAAGAGACGAGTGTGGGATGGTAAAAAGAAGTTTTTTTCTAAAAAAGGACAATTTAAAACAGGACTACTAGAAAAAATTCTATCTGATTTAGAGAAAGTAGAAGCAGATCCTAAAATTATAGATAGTAGAGATTTCAATAAGGATGTTAATGATTTCTCATTTGATAACATAACATACTATGATTATCAACTTGAAACCATAGAAGCCATGCTTGAAAAATGTCGAGGGGTAATTAAAGCACCTACCGCCGCAGGAAAAACACTAATTATGGCTGGGTTAGTAAAGGCATTGAAGGGAAGAAAAATGATCCTACTCTTTAACGCTAAACAACTATTGACACAGACGTATGATTTTCTTAAGTCACTAGGTATAAAAGACTTAGGGCTTTGCTTTAGTGAGGGCTATATAAACGGAGAGATTATGCTATGCACAGTACAGAGCATAGAGAAAGTTTTAGACACTCATTTAGACTCAGAAGTTTTAATGGTAGATGAGTGTCATGAATTTAGTAACGGAAAAACAACCGTCGCTGCAATTCAATCTTTCCCTCAAGCAAATTACCGATTTGGTTTTACGGCAACGCCTCCAAGTCAGAAGATCAGCAAGTATAATCTAGAGGGGGGCTTAGGGCCAACGCACACAGTAGCAACCACTAAAGAACTTGTATCAAAAGGAAAACTAACTAAGCCCGTAATTCAAATCATAAACAGAAAGTATGAAGCCAACAATGAAGATGAATCGCTTTCATATTTAGAAATATATGATAAGTACATTGTAGAAAATGAAGATAGAAATAACAAGATAAAGGAGATAGTAAATGAAATTAGAGAAAACAACGACAGAGCCCGTATCCTTATACTTACCAAATCACTTAATCATGGAAGAACCTTGGAAAACTTACTTGGAGGGCACTGCGAATTTCTTGAGGGTGCCAACTCAATACAAGAAAGGTATAACAGTATATCTAGATTCCGAGGATGTGGAGATTCTAGCATCCTCATTGGTACTAAAATCCTGCAAACAGGGGTTAACATTGAAGAAATAACGCATTTTATTAATGCGAGAGGCATGAAATCTGAAATTGCGACTCTTCAGGCGCTAGGAAGAGCTTTGAGAAAGCATGAAACAAAAGAAAAGGTTTTTGTCTATGATTTTTTTGATCCAGAGAAGTACTTAGCCGACCATTCAGAGGAAAGAAGATCCCATTACACGGCAGAAGGCCATGAAGTGAGAAATATATGAAGACATTTAAGGAAATTACTAAAAAAGTAGGCTCTATGACAGAGCTAGACAAGCAAAAAGTTAAAGAAATTACAAAAGAATTGGAATCTTTTAACGAAAAAGCCGCAATATCAATTGAAGGTCTTAAAACCTTGTATAATTTGCAGACAAAAGTGCTAGTTTTAACTGAGCAATACGGAGATAGACTGCTAAATCTCTTAAAACAGCAGCATATGGTAGATTAATTATCTAACTCAGGAATATTAATTTCAGGGTTCTCTAATTTTAGCTTTAAGCCCCAGTTTTCCATATCACGCCGAGTCCACTGCTCTTCTAAACTAGCCTCAAGAAGCTCAAGTTTATTGTGAATAGAGCTAAGTTGGTTGCTAATCCAAACCACACCCCCACAAAGGGCAATCACCATGCCCAGTGGCATTAGAGTCTCTTTTGAGAGTGTTATTTTTTTATCTTGTGTGGTCATTATTTTAATCTCTTTACTGTTATGGTTGTTCCTGTAGCCGCACCAACTGTATTTGATGATTGAGAATCATATGTAACATATATAGGATCCCCTGCAACACAAGTAAATATTGCAGATAAAGTTCTCTCAACTGGGTCCACCGTAGTATGAACCCTAGTTGTTGCTGTATTTTGAGCGGTCGTGTCTTTTACAATTTTCATTTGAACTAAACCAGAACCACCTTCAAATACAACTCTTGCTACAACTTCATAGGTCCCTGCTGCGCTAACCTCAAACTGCTTTAAACTATCATTCCAAGACATATGAGCCGATTCTGACATTACGCTTGTTGGCGTATTTGAATAACCCACACGTTTTTCATCTGTTGATAAAGTATCATTCGCAGTAAGTTGAATATACCCAAAAGGATTAGGGATAGGGCAGGTGCCTACAACCAATGTTGTATTAGCTGAAACTGAGGTAGCAGATACTGTATTTGCGGTGATATGCGCTGATCCAACAGATACCGACCCTACTGCGCTAAGGCCCCCCGAAATTTCTACTCCTGTATTTACTGTCTCTAATTTTAAGCTGTTATTGTAGTATAGCTCTACCTCACCATTACCGCCTGACTCATTCAAACGCATAAACTTTTCACCTGTATTAGATAAAAAGTGAATATCATCCTCTGATTGAACCGTAATTGTCCCCTCTTCCGATCTAATTAAGTTTTCATAAGTAGCACCATTCTCACGCTTCATAAAGAACTTCTGCCCGTCCAAGCCCATGCAATTGAAAGCACCTGCGTCAGGGGTAAAAAAGTTAACCGAAGACGCTACCACCGAGTCCATGTTGGTCGCAGAGACATTTGTAGAGGACGCATTAGTAGCGAAGAAATTCACAGTGTCTATAGTGGTTGCAGAGACATTTGTAGAGGATACAGGCCCTAGATCACTCAGTGAGGAGACGCCTGTTCCGCCGTTAACCTCAGGAACCGTATCAGAAGAAGTAAACTCCGCCACTGATGACGGAGTTGTGTTATCAAATTCAAACTTTAATGGTGTCTTATCTGCCATTATCCACGACCTCCCTGAAGCGGATCAGTGTTTGCTAAGTTCACCGCAGCGTGGCCTGTGTAGTCCACATTAGTAGCATTTGTATGCAAGGTAGCTCTAACAAAAACATTCATAGCACTCGTGTTAACTTTATTTACAATGCCAGCAGCAGTTGTAGCGCCAGCAGCCTGCCCAGCAGTGCTTAGAGTACCGTCTAGTTTATCGTTATCATCCTCAAAAAGGAATAAGACATATCTTGCACCATCAACTCTTACACACCCAAAGTTAAGGTCATTACCTTTTCTACCTGGAGCAAAACTTTTCAGTGCAGTGATTGTAAATGCGGGAACCTTACCATTGTAAAACGTGATCGAAGCTTGCCTCGTAGCACCTCTTCTAGACACTAAAGAAGTGGGACTGCCAAGCCTTCGACCCGTTATATTATTCAACGCTCCTGGATTAATATTAGTAAGGTTAGATATTTTCATAGGACTTCAGGATAACTTTGGTCACGCAGGGGGTTAGCCTGTTTAACCACACCATAGTTTACTGCAAACTGTGCCTCACCGTTTACTTGGTTTTCGATATGAATAGTATCTACCCCATGTGTTGGCTGTAGTGTTAAGACCACGGTTGTTCCTGCCGCACCAATAATCCCTGCGAATCCAGAAGTATCAACACCTTCCCCCGCCGCAAATACATTTGCTGCTGTGCCAGAGGTGTATAAACCAGCCCCAGAAGAAGGGAATACTCGGAAGTAACCACTGTCTCCGCTTACATTTGTAACTGTTACATAAGGGACAGCACCAGTCACAGGAGCAAAATCAAGCGTAAATGTTGCAGAAGCAGTTGTATGAGCACCAGCAGAGGTTCTACCATTGTTCTCAACACCTAAAGCACTTGGAGCAGCCACACCTACAGAAGCATACTGATAAGCACCTTTTTCTGTAATATTAATTTCTTTTACTGTAAGACCCTTATCAGTTCTTGGTCGATTACGCTCAACGATAACCTCAAAAGTAGCACTTGTCCCCACTGCGGGTAAATTATCAGCGCCAATCCCGCCACTTACGCTAAAAGTATTTGTCCCCTCTGCAAACCCAGAAGTAGTTGAGTCAGTAAAATTAGTACCATCATTAACATTAAGACTGCCTAAAGTAACTTTCTCAAGGAATGTAGCAGTTCTAGCTAAAGATACATCAGCTATATCGTTATCAGCAACTGTAACTAGTTTACATACAGGTAAAAAAGTATCTCTTTGGGTCATTACTCTTCACCCTCCTCTTCCTTGTTTACTGCTTCCTCTTCTTCTTCTGCCTCAACTTCCTCTTCCTCTTCGTCAGGATCATCACCCTTGATTTCATCAAAGTTAATTGAGTTAAGAATATCTTCAAAGTCTTTAAAAGAGGACATTATCTCATCAGAGGTAGGAACCTCTTTGGTTTCCTCTTTCTCTTCTACTTTTTCTTCAGCAGGCTCCTCAACCTCTACAGGGGCTTCCTCTACTTCCTGTTCTTCGATTTTAGGCTCTTCTTCTAGCTCGACTTCTTCCTCTTTTTTGCCCATAGCCTTCCCAATGGCCTCACGACGATTCTTTAAGTACTTATCAGTGCTATCGACTTTCCCATCATTGTTAACATCTGCATCCTCTTTTCCTACAGCATCTAGCTTGCGAGCCGCTCTACGCTTTTCTAGGACTAGTTCAATAAGTTCTTCAATAGAATCAATTTCAGAGAAAGTTTCTTTTAGAGAGATGTCGTCAACTAAAGATTCTTTTTCAAGAATATCAGTGTACTCTGCTTTCTCGAAGAGCAACTCAATAAAATGATTAACATCAATAGACTCGACACCATTTTTTGTTTTTAGCATCTGGCTAGTCTCTGTTAAGACTTCCTTGATAACCGAACCTTTAGGACTAAGTTTTGATAAAGCTTCAAAGATTAGCACTTGAGTGTTTAGGAGGCTCTTGAAGGTGGGGATATCCTTGAGGTTCTGGACGCTGATACCGTACTTCTCGTTAAGCATAGAAACAAACAATCTTTTAAGGGGCTTCTTATACTCAAACAAGGCACTACTAAATGCCTTGATATCTTTCAAACTAACTTTAACGGACTCATTAAGCTCTAAGTTGTTTGTAACAGTTTCTGTAATCTGCCGCTTAGTTGCCAAAGCCAAATAAGGAACCTCGCAGATTGCTTCAACAAGAGCCTTGGCTATCACGCTTTCATCACGCTCATAAACAAGAGATGCTAAGTTAGAAACTTTATCGTTATTGAGCCAAACTAAATTAAAGTTGTTTTTAGACTCTACCAACTCCTTTCTGATTAACTCTTGCTTACAAATCATTTCGTAAACCGAGTGATTAACTTTACTAGGAATTCGGTATTGGCTACCGTGCAACTTTTCGTAGTTAATTTTTGGAATCTCAAAAGCTTCAGAGACTGACGAGGAGAGACGGACCATGTTTTTAATCTCAGGAATTGAAACTAAGTTTTTGTTTTCCTTTAAAAAAGCAACTAGTTGAGGTGCGATCTCAACTAGCTTCTGGAACTCTTCTGACTCAATGATTCTGTTTGTACCATTAAATTTTTGAGATTTTTCGTATAGTTTTTTCTTTACCGAAGAGAACTTGACGCGGCTTTCCCAAAGCTGAAGGACTTTATCAAAGCTCGTGTCTGCCTCAATAAAGTCCTCTTCAAAGATGTTCTGGACAAAGTTTGATATCTTATAGTTTACAAAATCATCAAACTGGTTGTCATCTTGAAACAGATCATCACTCTCTACTTGGATATTGGTCAGAGCTACCTCGTCATCAAAATCGTAGTTTCCAGCGATAATCTGGCCTTTCTCGGTGATAAAGGTTACTTTATTCTCTGAATCATCAATTGAAAAAATCTCAACATTCTCTCTTAGAGACCTTCCTAAATAATCACACAACTTAACAATGTTGGTAATTTTTTTGTCTCTGTTCTCAAAAATATGGTCAAACATGTATATATTTACTCCTCGGTGCTAACTTTATATACTACAAACAATTAGCTTAAGTTTTAAGATTTTGGAATTTTTGATAAAATTCTATTCCAAATTTTCTGCTCTTCTACCCTATAGCCCTTATCTTTGGCTATCTTATCCTTTAAATCCACTACAAGAGAGAACTCCTCTGTTGGTCTCTCAGCCTGAGTAGGGGTTGATTCCAGACCTCCTGGCGTGTTACCTTGAGGTAATTCTCCCGCCCCAGGAGAGATCTGGTTTAGCTCCTGCTGCTGGTAAGCAGCTTCCTCTGACTCCTGCTTAAGCTTTTCTTTAAGAAGAGTAATCTCACCATCACTCATATCAAAGTATTCTCTGTAGATGTAATCTTTAGGGAATAACTGTGTTTGAGTTACCGTCTGGATAATTGCTAATCTAGCAGAATCAATTTCTAGCTTTCTTTTAGTGAATCGGTCAGAGGGATCGGGTAGCTGAATCTTAACTGAATTAATTAACGATATTGGGAAGTTTTTCATCGCCAAATGACGTTTTGCGATTAACTCCAGGCCTACCTCAATATCATGTTGAATCCTCGCACAGGCGCGAGCAAATTTAACATCAAGTTCAGACAAGTTGGCCTTTCGGTCAGGAGCTTTGTCCTTTGTTTCAACTACATAATCTCTTGGCACTTTTAAAGCAGCCAATAGCTTGTCCCTGAAATATGAAACATCAGTCACTTCGCCTAAGTTCTGTGCCCCAGGTAAAGTTTCAATTCTAGTGCTTTGCTGGCCCTTAATAGGAACAAAATAATCTTCGTCCGCAGCCAAAGGATTGTAGCGATTATCAATCCCTTTATTACGGAAGTACTTTTCTTTCTTAAATTTCTCTTTTACCCTTTCCATAAACAACTCAGCCTTGCTTGTAGGCAGGTTGCCGACATCAATATAGAAAATACGCCTTTCAGGTGCTCTAGCCAGCCTGTAGATCAACATAGCATCTTCCATTAAGCGCAAGGACCTAAAGGTTTGCACTCCATAAGCTGCTACAGACTTACCGTAAGGGTAAAATTTGGGATCTGATGTAAAGAGTCTAAAGTGAACGATCTGGTTTTTGTCTAATTCAATAAATTTAGAAGTGTTAGTGCCTGTTTCGTCCATCTGAGGAACAGAGGGCTCGAATGAGTTCTTTTCGGGGATCTGCTGTAAGAAAGTTTTTAGGTATCCATAATCATTTTCAACTCTAATAATATAATTAGGGTTTAGAACTTTGATTTTTCTAATTCCTCTCTCTGGCTCATTTGCATCAGCAATTAGTTCAGTAAAGCAGTCACCAAACTTTACTACGTTTCTGCAAATGTCAAAATAAACACGATCTAACTCAATAGACTCAAACAAGTTGCTAACTTCTTTTACAACTTGAGGACTATCTGATTTAATATGCCATCTTCTGTGTTGAGTATCTTTTTGAGTGCAATCATCTGCGTAGATATCAAAAGCAGCACCGACCTCAGGATACTCATCCATTTTCTCGTAGTCTTTATATCGAGTTCTACGAACACGCTCAATCTCTGAATACACAGGAGTGGCTCTGTTAATAGTAAAAGCCAAACCACCGTCATCACGCTTAATATCGGAGTTAGCGAAGGTAGCGTCTCCCTCGATCTCACGCCCCTCAATACCATCAATCTCTCTTACCACTGCCGCCTGAGCAGGTGTAGCAAAGAAACGAGCAAAGAATTTCCCTAGAGCACCTCTGGGATAGTAATATGGGCCTTTTGTAGCATAATTGCTCCACGTTGATTGGCCTCCATCTTCTACTAATTGGTCTTTTATTTCATCAGCCATGTTAAATCTTCTGCTTGGGGTCCTCCGTGGGATATTAGAGGCATTTTATTTTTAACTGGATACTGCTGCTCGTCTTTAAAAGCACTATCTTTATTAAATTCTATCAAACTGTTGTCTCTTATGTCTTTTAAGACATGATTAGCTAGACACAAGCTCATGATCAAATCATCGTGCTTTCCTCGGTCAGCAGTTATCTTCCCAGAGTTACTTATTATAAAAGTATTTAGTTCATTTAAGGTACGCTGAGAATTAATTTTTAGGACATTCGTTCGAATACTCTCTTCTAACTCACTTAAAATTATATCTCTATTTTTGAGCGTTACTTGAAATCCAGCAACTGCACGGCTATCATGCCACAAGTTTTCATACTCATGCTCATTATATAATAGGTCTATAACATGGTTCCCTACAGTGTTTCGCTCCACTACAATGTTTGCTGTATTGTAATACATGCCTTCTGTGTTTAAAATTGTGGCAAAATCATTAATCGGAGTTTTATTACTGTAGAACTCAGCAACAACCTCGCCATTGTAGAGATTAACAACCTGAAAAGCTGAGTAGTCACGATCCCGCCCTAAGGCAGTATCCACCCCTATCACATAATCGTAAAATGGTTCAGGGTCCTTCCATATCCTCATACGATTATTATATTTGATGTAGTAATCCTCATTTACCTCCTCAGCAATGTGAGAGAGTAAAGAGCCATCAAGGAAAGTATCACCTGTACCTAGGAACTCACACTCGTACTCCTGTAACCACTGCTTTCTGGGCATGTTTGATTTTGTAATATCTGACCAGTCATCAATATTCATGGGAGGATTACGCTTTTCCATCTCCTCATAAATATGTTCAAAACCTTTTGTTCTAAAATACTCAGGGTGCTCTTGCCACCTAATATCAATAGCATTGAAGGAGTTTGCATTTTCTATTGCCCTTGTGTAAGTTTCATAAAACCAGTTACCTAAACCATTTACAGTGGAGAGAATAAATGCCCTTCCTCCAGTTGAGATAATTGGGTACACAGCAGCCCAGATGGTGTCAATAGCTTCCACGAAAGCGGCCTCATCTATAATCAGGAATGATCCAGCGAGTGAACGACCCGATTGCTTGCCTGAGGGACGAGACTTAATTACAGAACGATTTTTTAGCTTTAATGTGTGTTTATTATCCTCAGAAATACCTGGCTGTAGAAACGCTGGTAGCTCCTCATACATAACCTTAATTCTATCAAGAACCTCAGTAGCCTCAGTATCACCTTTAGATAGAATAATGATTGCTTGATCACGCTTAAAGACTGCCAACCACAAAGCGTAAGCAGACGCAATGGTTGTACACCCCGCCTGTCTAAATTTTCTCAGAATATTAAACCGATTATTTTCAAGTTCACCAACAATCTTTTCCTGAAACGGGTATAATTTAAAGGGAACAAGACCTCGAACGGGGTGAGTAACTTTAACGTACTTACACATAAAGTGGACTGGATCCTCTTTACACTTCTTAAACTCATCTAATATTGCGTTTTCCATGAAAATATATTCTTTAACCTGTACCCGTGGGGAACTCTCACCCACCACTACCAAACTATTAGAGTTCTTTAAATCCTGTGATGTAGAATCAAAATTATTGATTGGAGAGCATTCTATCTTTAGAGCGTATGACAAAGGCGTTAAGGATCTTGAAGCAGACCCAGAAGACATTATAATTTTATGTCATGACGATATTGAAATACTAACTCGTCCAGAGGTATTTACCCAACTACTAACAGAAAAACTATCACAATCTGATACAGGTTTTGTTGGAGTAGCAGGAACGAGGCATTTTGCTAAAAGTGGAGTGTGGTGGGATATGGAACAGTGGCAAGCTGGATCCCACAGTGGATATGTATTTCACGGAAAGGATATAACCTCTATGGATGCAACTTTCTTTGGACAACTAGGTGAAGTTGTTGTAATGGACGGTGTATTCTTAGCCGCAACCAAAAAGACTTTAGACTCTATCCAGCTTACGCAGCCCAGTAAGTTCGTAGGCAGGTGGGACTTTTACGATATTTTTTACACCTTCCAAACATTCTTGAAAGGAAAGAAAAACTATACGATTCCAATCCAACTAAGGCATGAGTCCATAGGGGAACTAGCAGGCAGAGACTCTTGGCATAAAAATAGAGAAGCTTTTTTAAGACAATACGGGAAACACTTACCCGCGCTTTCCACGCTTAGGTGATTTCATCAAGCCACCTTTGGTAATTAGCTTTAAAGTTTCTGCCTTCAATTTTTGAATTTCAGGAGATGGAGGCCCCACTACCTTTTTGTCACCTAATGCTCCTAACTTTCTAAGCCTAGCTATATTAGATGATACTCGGCCTTCTGCCGACTCCTCGGCTTCTAAAATAGTTGTGTAAATCTTATTTTGCCACTTCATGCTATTAGTATATAGGCAAGAATCAAAAAAACTTCCCCTAAAACACAGGAATTAGGGGAAGTTAAGCGAAGTTCCAACACGAAAGGCGTAAGCACTTCGGAGTTGGTCTATCTTGATCCTAGTCTGCCAAGTTCTCTTGTTCCACCACCCTCTAAGGCTTTACGAGCCATAGCTATTGCTCTGAGTTTAGGGGATAGATTATCAAAAGGATTTCCTCTTCTAACTATTGGCTTGGGCTTTGTGCTCTTAGGGTCAATTACTGATTCATAAATTCTTTGTTGCCATTTCATCAGAGTTTACTTTTTTCCTGGCAGGGGTCTTGCAGGCTTTCTACTAACTACGTTCCCCTCTTTATCTTTTTTAATTACAAACTTGTTTCCATCTTTATCGGTTTCAATACTCATAATTACTCCAGGCTTATTTTTGCCACCGCCACCCGAGTATCCGACCATACCACCGTACCTAGCGTGGCCCTCAGTTAAACTTTCGTATAATTTGTTTTGCCAATTCATTTGCGTTTCGTCCTCAACACCCTTGATAGTGCCTTTGTTTTTAGATGCGTAGAATACCTTCTCACCTTCTTTTGATCCATACTGAGCTTTCATTGCTCTCATGATCTTTTTACCTTTTTCTGTTAATGGCACAGCCGTGTACTCTCTTTACTTCTTTAATAAAAAAT